>Ga0325402_1001901_pt1 | contig 17827 bp, 7 predicted proteins | sample PopdelMetagenome_22_FD_207212 | JGI IMG/M metagenome (GOLD analysis project Ga0325402, IMG submission 207212) | Populus deltoides microbial communities from Bellville, Georgia, United States - Xylem-PdKOR-R3 | ecosystem: Host-associated > Plants > Phyllosphere > Stem > Wood/Secondary xylem... | reverse complement strand
CCTAAACCCTAGAACCCTAAACCCTAGAACCCTAAACCCTAAACCCTAAAAACCCTAAAACCCTAAAACCCTAAAACCCTAAACCCTAAACCCTAAACCCTAAACCCTAAACCCTAAACCCTAAACCGAAAACCCAAAACCCAAACCCTAAACCCAAACCCTAAACCCTAAACCCTAAACCCTAAACCCTAAAAACCCTAAAACCCTAAACCCTAAACCCTAAACCCTAAACCCTAAAAACCCTAAAACCCTAAACCCTAAACCCTAAACCCCTAAACCCCAACCCCTAAACCCTAAACCCCAACCCCAACCCCTAAACCCTAAACCCTAAACCCTAAACTTTTTTTGGAAAAGGTAAGATGTATATTAAGAAAAGAAAATTCTTTACAAAGCTAAGAGGGGCATACCCCAATAGGAATTAAAATTGGATGTTTGCATAAATTGGCAAACAGAACAAACAATAAAGAAAAGAGAAATAAGCATGCATGGCACTGCGTGAACAGTAGCCTTACAAAAAGAGCTCCTGATTGTAAATCATGCAAAGCGCTACGTGAACAGTAACCGAGTGCACTTATATTGCTGGCACTGTTTGTCCAACACCACCCCTCATCAGCTGTGTGAAAACCATGCATAGTTCTCCTGCTTCCAGTATTTAGTCAGGTTGAAGATTCCAAATAGCTCGAATCCTTGCTGGGAAGGTGCAAGCAATATCCATGTGAGCAATGTGAGTTCGAATCTGCTGGTAAATAGTCTCCACAGTCGTCTGATATGTTTTTGCAGTGTTTGTGAACACACGGTTGTTTCTTTCAAACCAGAGGAAGTAAACCGTGGTGGATAACAGAAGGCAGGCTATCATGTGTTCATTATCATTCCTCTGCTTGTAGTAAGATGCTGTCCATTGAAGCAACTGCGTCCATGGTTGGCGAGGCCAATGCATGTTGGCTTTATAACAAATAGACATCCAAACTAGATTGGTGTAGTAACATTCAAAGAAGAGATGGTTGTGAGTTTCCATATGAAGACCACACAGGATGCAAGTTGTACTGGTTACCCTCCCATGTAATCTGTCCATCGTGCGTAGCCGACCAATACTAGCTAACCACATGATGAATGAGTGTCTGGGTATATGGCCTTTGAACCAAAATAAATGATACAAGTTGTTGACTTGATTTTTTGCCCGAAGGAAGTCCCATGCAGATTTGATTGTGAATGCGCCTGAAGGGTGTAAGCACCAGAGACATTGATCCTCGCGGTCAAGAAGGGGGGTGAAAGTTATGGTATTCCACGTTGGTTGAAGGGCAGGAATATTAGGGAAGTTCCAGCCACCATCATGGATAATGTGAGAAACCTTTGAATTCCATGAGAGCCCTGTAGAGGTGAGTATACGCAGAGGAAGGAGATCAATTAATCTTTTGCCATCCGGTAACCAGTAGTCATACCAAAGAGACGTGGATGAGCCATTGCCAATTTGTGTAATGAAAAAACTTCGACAGCTTTCTCTACTTTGAAGAATCTTTCTCCAGGACCATGTAGCATTAGATGGAATATTGATGTGCCAAAAAGATCTATTACGCAGAAGGACGGTATGGATCCACACTGTCCAAAGAGACTCCTTGTCTATTAGTAGCCGCCAGATATGTTTCCATGTTGCTGCCTGGTTCCACGTTTTTAAATTCTTTATGCCAAGGCCCCCTTCTTTTAATGGATAGCAAATACTTTGCCAAGCCACCTTTGCACCCACAGGAGACAACGATGCCCCTTTCCAAAGAAAGGCAGAGAAAATACTTTCAATTTTCTTGATGATTGAGCAGGGAAGAATGAACATTGAAGACCAGTAAACTTGAATGGAAAACAAGACTGATTTAATAAGCTGGAGGCGTCCTGCATATGTTAATGATGAGGATGTCCAAAGCTTGATTCTGGATGTGAGGCGCTCTAGTAGGGGAATGCAGTCAGCATGTTTAAGCCTTGTAGAGATTAGGGGAACCCCTAAATATCTGACTGGAAGCACACCTTGTTGGAAGCCAAGCTGATTGCTGATACTAGCGCGAGTGTCCCTATCAACACTGGACAAGTAGAGAGAGCTCTTTGTTTGATTGATGGTAAGGCCTGAGATGGCAGAAAAAGTGTCCAGACAGGACTTCAAAATAGAAACCAAAGCAGTATCTGCATGGCAATAGAGCATAAGATCATCTGCAAAACAAATATGTGTGAGTTTAGTTGCAGCACAACGCCAATGATACTTGAAATCCGCATGCTGTGTGGCTTGTTTAATGAGTCCCTCCAGCCCTTCCATTGCCAAAACAAAAAGGTATGGGGAAAGGGGATCTCCTTGTCGAATACCCCTGGAAGCTTTAAAAAAACCATGTAGTTCACCATTAAGGTTGACTGAGTAGTGTGCTGTAGAGATGCAGAGTCGGATCCAATGTACCATATGTTGAGGGATGCCAATGGCATCTAGCCCTGCCAATACAAAGTCCCAACTCACAGTGTCAAAAGCTTTTTTTAAGTCAACTTTGAGAGCACAACGAGAGGGTCCTGTGTTGAGATGAGCATTGTGCATGAGCTCTTGAGTGAGAAGAATAGCGTCTGAAATATTGCGTCCTGGGAGAAAAGCTGACTGTGATGGCCCTATTACCTCCGCAAGTGCTGCCTTCAACCTAATTGCAATGACTTTGGAGATACATTTATATATAACAGTGCAACAGGAGATTGGCCAAAAGTCATTCATGCATGATGGATTCTCAACTTTAGGTACCAGGGCTATGCGTGTAGCATTTACACATCGAGGCAGACAGTTGTGGGTGAAAAAATACCTTATCGCTGCAAGAAAATCGGTTCCAATAATGCTCCAACAGTGCTTGAAGAAATAAGCATTATAGCCATCAGGCCCAGGGGATTTATTGTCAGGAATGGAGAAAAGTGCAGCCTTGATGTCCTCATCCGTGATGGGAAGATTTAAAGACAATCTTGAATCCTCCGAGATGATGTTAGAATATAAATGTTGCATTGGCCCAGGGAGGGGAGGCTGAGGTGCTGATAAGAGAGTCTCATAGTAGGAGGATGCCAGCTTGCCCATATCCTGCTGATCAGTGATAATGGAACCTGTTGAGGTCTGCAGACTATGAATCCGGTTTCTGACTTGGCGGTGCAATAAGGAGTTATGGAAGAACTTTGTATTGCGATCACCTAGCTGCAGCCAATTAATTCTGGACCGCTGTTTGAGTAAGGACTCCTCATCCTTACAAAGTTGCATATAGAGAGTGGCTTGTGCCCTTTCTCTGTCTTTAGCCTCAGTGGACGTCGGGTTGCTATCCAAGTGTAATTGTGCATCCTGCCATGTAACTTTAGCTTGGGCCACTTTACCAGCAATATTGTTTGTATGTTGATGATGAAGATTGCGGAGGGTAGTCTTTAAAATACAAAGCTTGGTTGTAAACTTGTACATAGGATTACCATTAACCTGAGAATTCCATGAAGTGCTAACAAGATCCATAAAGTCTGCCCTGTCAGTCCAAGCATTTAAAAACTTGAATGGAGAATGTCGCGGCCTAACTGATGTTGGAGTAGTAAAACGGAATAGCATGGCACTGTGATCAGAGATTAGCCTTGGCATGAAAATAGAATGAGCTGTAGGAAAGGTAGAAAACAAACAAGTGTTACCAAATATCCAATCCAATTTTTTCTGAATTGTGTGCTCGCCTTGCTGTCCATTATGCCATGAAAATTTTAGCCCTGTGTAAGGCATTTGGATGAGCTCCGCTTGGTGAATACAATTGCTGAAGTCATTTTGATGATGATACCAGTTGATATCCCCACCTGAACGATCACCAGCATGCAATATTGCATTGAAATCCCCCAGGACAAGCCAAGGAATGCAAGCCGTCAGAGAACTCTCTTGACAGATGTGGTTCCACAGGAGTGTTCGAGTAGCAGGAGTATTTAGGCCATAAATAAAGGTGATTCTTAATGGGACAAGCAAGCTCTGGGTTGTGATCTCACATGTTAACCACTGAGAAGAAGCATTGACACAAGTGAGTGAAATTTTGTGGGGGTTCCATCCAACTAGAATACGGCAACTAGTGGAGTAATCAATGTTGGAAGTGTAGTGCCAGTGTGGGAGACCTAATTTGGATGTCACGGCTGATAGGTTTGAGGAGGCTATCTTAGTTTCCAGTAAACCAAAGATTTCTAAATTGTTTTTTGTTGTCCATTCCTGGACAGCTTTTTGTGTTTGGAGATTGTTGAGTCCCCAAATATTCCAGCTACCTATACTAAACATTAACGGGGAGAAGGACTTACAACCATTGGAGGCCCCTTGCCTCCTTACGTTTCCTGCCACCTTTTTTCTTCCGGACTGTTTTTGGTGAAGGGTTGGGAGATTCATCTTGACTCTCACTGAAGGGGAGAGATGCAGTTTCGGCAGTGGAAGTCTCCATCGCAGAGGAAGATTCACTATGGCTTTGTAAAGAAGCCATCTTACTTTCCAGACAAGTGGTGGTGTCTAGAACAGGTTGGTGCTGAGTGTTAAGGTTTGTGGTAAGGGGCAGAGGTTCTTCTGAGGTGGGCAAAGGCAAATGGTGGATATTCTGAGGAGGGATATTTGGAGGGGATAGTGGTGCAACTACTGGTTCTGCATGGGCAGTAGACAGTGCAACTACCGCTTCTGTAGGGGAAGAAGGCAAGGGTGGAATAGATGAAACAATTAGGGGAGGAATGGGAGATGGGCTAAGACTAGAAATAGCTTTTGGTGATACTGGTGGTATTGGTATTGGAAGAGCACTGGTGGAAGGCTGCATCTGTGGCTGAACAAAGACAGGGATGGGTAATGGAGTAGTGTCTGTTACAGGCAGTTTACCTTTGTTCAATTGTGGAGGTGGTTGGATGGGACAAGAGTGGCCAAAAATATGGCATTTTCCGCACCTGGATGGTTTCCATTCATAATCAACCTTAACTGTAATAGGCTCAGAAGTTAAAGGGCTATCAATTTCAAATTCATGGACATACGGGAGTGAAGCATCGACTTCGACACATACTCGGGCATAGTCCAATCTGGTGCAGGTATAGGTAGATTCATCACAGGAGAGGGGCCTCCCAACCATACTAGCAGCCATGCTCAATCCTGACTTTGACCATAAAGGGAACGGCAAACCATGCAGGCGAACCCAAACAGGTAGCGTGGAGATGTTGTTTTTGTCAAACTGAAACCTAGGATGCCATTGTTGCAACACAATGTTTTTCCCACCAAACATCCAAGGTCCCTTCTCAAGAACGGCATGCATCTCTGCTTCAGTTGTAAACCGAAAAATCATGAAACCATTGGATGTTGTTGAGACATTTTCCAAGCCACATTGTCTCCAAACTCGGGATGCAATGGTATTAACAGCATGGTATGGCATACGAAACCCAGGAAAAAACCCTACCATGCATCTATTCCATTGATCTGCATTGTCCAGTAGCATGTCTGCTGAGATTATAAGCCTGTGGCCAAGTGGTTGACGTGAGAGGGGTTCTAGAGTGAACCTTGTACTGGAGTCAGAAACACGAACTTTGTTCGCCCATGAAGTTTGGGAGGCAGGTTGTGATCTGCCACCATGTGCTAGAGATTTCGACATGGATGGGAAGAAAAAAAAAGGGGAACTGCGATATGGTGGGTAAGAAAGGGTAGGGGAAGACGTTGATGTGTTGATGGATGGGTAGGTGGAGGTATAAGCTATGGAAAAATTTCAATTAAAAGGTTGAGATACGAAAGAAAAAAGGGAAATCGTTTGGTAGAGATATAGAGATGGGTGAGAAGAACAATCTGGAGGGGTGCTAACCGAAGGTTGAGAACGCCGGCGTGAGATTCAGGGATGGAGATGAAGCTTGGTGGTAGTCGCCTGCTGGAGTCGCTCTCTCTTCATTTTTTCCCTCCCCCCTAAACCCTAAACCCTAAACCCTAAACCCCAAAACCCTAAACCCTAAACCCTAAACCTCAACCCTCAAACCCGCAACCCTAGACCCTAGACCCTAGACCCTAGACCCGAAACCCCTAAACCCCTAACCCCTAACCCGAAACCCCTAACCCGAAACCCTAAACCCTAAACCCCTAACCCCTAACCCCTAAACCCTAAACCCTAAACCCTAAACCCGAAACCCTAAAACCCCTAACCCTAAACCCTAAAACCCCTAACCCTAAACCCTAAACCCGAAACCCTAAAACCCCTAACCCTAAACCCTAAAACCGCTAACCCTGAACCCTCAACCCTCAACCCTCAACCCTCAACCCTGAACCCTGAACCCTCAACCCTCAACCCTAAACCCTAAACCCTCAACCCTAAACCCTCAACCCTCAACCCTCAACCCTAAACTCGAAACCCTAAACCCTAAACCCGAAACCCTAAACCCGAAACCCTAAACCCTAAACCCTAAAACCCTAAACCCCAAACTCTAACCCCCAAACCCTAAACCCGAAACCCTAAACCCTAAACGCTAAACCCTAAACCCTAAACTTTTTTTTGGAAAAGGTAAGATGTATATTAAAAAGTGAAAAATTCTTTACAGAGCTACGAGGGGCATACCCCAAGAGATAATAAAGAAAATGTTTGCATGCAGTTGGCAAACATAATCAACCGAAAAAACAAAACAAGAAAATACATGCATGGCGGCTGCGTGAACAGAGGCCATGTTAATAGTTGTTCTAATGCATAAACCATGCATCTCTTCACGTGAACAGTAACCGATGCATTCCTGCAAAGTAGCGTCTTACATGCCAAATTCTGATTGTGGTAAAGGAAGAAAACAGCTCTGTGTTCCCCACTATCACACCGCCTAGTCATCTTGAAGATTCCAGATAGCATGAATTCTGGATGGGAAAGCATGATTCATGTGTGCTATTCTTGTTCGAATAGGTAGTAAACTGTAGTGGATAGAAGAAGGCAGGCTATCATATGATCACTGTCATTCCTCTGCTTGTAGTGAGCGGCTGACCAATGAAGCAGCTGTGTCCATGGTTTGCAGGGCCAATGGATGTTGGCTCGATTACAGATGGACGTCCAAACTAAGCCGGTGTAGCTGCATTCAAAAAAGAGGTGCTCATGTGTTTCCATGTGAATACCACATAGGATGCAAGTTGTAGTCGTGACACCCCCATGCAATCTGTCCATCGTTCGTAGTCGGCCAAGGCTAGCTAACCAAAGAATGAATGAGTGACGGGGGATATGGCCTTTGAACCAAAGGAGGCGGTGCAGGTTGTTGTTTGGTTTTTTCGGTCTGAGGAACTCCCATGCTGACTTAATGTTAAAAACTCCAGAACTCTCTAGTCGCCATACACATTGATCCTCTCGGCCAAGATGAGTCCTGAAATTGATTGAATTCCATATTGGTTGGAGCTCAGGAGTATCAGGGAAGTTCCAGCCACCATCATGTATAATGCTAGATACCATTGAAGTCCAAGAGAGCCCTGTAGATGTGAGAACACGAAGAGGGAGGATATCAATGATTCTCTTTCCATCCGGTAACCAATAATCATACCAGAGTGATGTTGATGAGCCATTGCCAATGCGGTTTATAAACAAGCTTCGACACCATTCCCTGCTTTGTAATATTTTCCTCCAGGACCAAGAAGCAGTAGAAGGAATGTTGATAAGCCAGAAGGATTTGTTGCGAAGTAGGACTTTAGTAACCTAAACCGTCCATAAAGAATCCTTGTCTACCAATAAGCGCCATTTATGTTTCAGCGTTGCAGCCTTGTTCCACGTTTTCAGATCTTTGATGCCGAGACCCCCTTCCTGTAAGGGGTAACAGATAGAGTGCCATGCAACCTTTGCTCCCACATGAGCCATTGACATGCCCTTCCATAGAAAAGCAGAGAAGATACCTTCAATTTTCTTAATGATGAAGCAGGGAATGATGAACATTGAAGACCAATAGACTTGAATGGAGAACAAGACTGATTTGATGAGCTGGAGACGTCCTGCATAAGTTAGAGATGAAGATGTCCAAAGCTTGATTCTGGTCGTGAGACGTTCTAAAAGTGGGAGGCAGTCAGCATGCTTGAGCCTTGTGGAGATTAAGGGAACCCCTAAATATCTTACTGGAAGGACGCCTTGGTGGAATCCAAGCTGACTGCATATGCGACTTTGTGTGGCCAAATCAACACCAGATAAATAGAGGGAGCTTTTAGCATGATTGATGGTGAGGCCGGAGATTGTTGAGAACTTGTCCAAGCAGGATTGCAAAATGTTAACCGAACTTGTGTCTGCATGGCAATATAGCATTAGATCATCTGCAAAACAAATGTGAGTAATTTTATTGGCAGCACAACGCCAATGGTATTTAAAGGCAGGATGTCGTGTGGCCTCAGTAATAAGTCCTCCCAGTCCTTCCATTGCCAAAACAAAAAGGTATGGAGATAGAGGATCGCCTTGACGGATGCCCCTGGTGGCTTTAAAGAAACCATGCAGCTCACCATTGAGGTTAACAGTATAGTGCGCTGTAGAAATGCAAATGCTAATCCACTGTACCATTTGCTGAGGAATACCAATGGCTGCTAAACCGGCCAGAATAAAATCCCACCTCACAGTGTCAAAGGCTTTCCGTAAGTCTACCTTGAGAGCACACCGGGATGGTCCAGTGTTGAGATGGGCGTTGTGCAGGAGTTCTTGGGTGAGAAGAATGGCGTCCGAAATATTCCGCCCTGGCAGAAAAGCTGATTGTGATGGCCCGATGACATCGGCAAGTACTGCCTTAAGTCTGATAACAATGACCTTGGAGATACATTTGTATAGGACGTTGCAACATGATATTGGCCGAAAATCATTCATGCAAGAAGGATTTTCAACTTTAGGAACCAGTGCTATTCGTGTAGCATTTACACATCGAGGCAGACAATTGGTAGAGAAAAAATACCTTACTGCTGCAAGGAAGTCGGGTCCAATTATGCTCCAACAGTGCTTGAAGAAGTAAACATTATAGCCATCAGGTCCTGGCAATTTGTTGTCTGGGATGGAAAACAGTGCAGTCTTGATGTCCTCATCAGTTATGGGCAGATTAATAGCAAATCTTGAGGCATCAGAGATGATGTTAGGGTATATATGGTTGACTGGCCCTGAGAGAGGAGGTTGAGGAGCAGACAGGAGTTGCTCATAGTATGTGGACGCCAGCTTCCCCAATTCCTGTTGGTCAGTAATGATATTACCTGTGCAATCCTGCAGACTATGTATTCGATTTCTGACTTGGCGATGCAATAGAGAGTTGTGGAAGAACTTTGTATTACGATCGCCTAGCTGGAGCCAATTGATTCTAGACCTCTGCTTGAGCAAGGATTCTTCATCCTTACATAATTGCATGTAGAGTTTTGCATGAGCCCTTTCACTGTTTTGTGCTGCAATGGATGTCGGGTTGCTGTCCAGATGGAATTGTGCATTCTGCCAAGTGGTTTTAGCTTGACCTACTCTGCTGGCAATATGGCTTGTATGTTGATGATGAAGCTTCCGGAGTGTAGTCTTCAAGATACAGAGCTTGGTTGTGAATTGATAAATGGGATTACCAGTAATGTGAGAGGTCCAAGATGTGCTAACAATTCCCATGAAGTCTGCCCTATCAGTCCAAGCATTGAGAAACTTGAAGGGAGAATGTCGTGGCTTAACCGAGGTGGGATTAGTAAGATGGAGCAGCATTGCACTGTGATCAGAGATGAGCCTCGGCATGAATATAGAATGAGCTGCAGGAAAGTTAGAAAACAAGCAAGAGTTACCAAATATCCAATCCAATTTTTTCTGGATTGTGTGCTCGCCTTGCTGACCATTGTGCCACGAAAATTTCAGCCCTGTGTAGGGTAATTGGATGAGCTCTGCCTGGCGAATACAGTTGCTGAATGCATGTTGGTGATGATACCAATTGATATCCCCTCCTGAACGATCACCAGCATTCATAATAGCATTGAAATCGCCTAAAACAATCCATGAAGTATTAGCATTTAGAGGACTTTCTTGGCAAAGGTGGTTCCACAGGAGTGTCCGGGCTGCTGGGGTGTTATGGCCATAAATAAAAGTAACCCGTATGGGGACAAGCAGGGTGGGAGCTGTGATATCACATGTTAACCACTGTGAGGAGGCATTTACACAGGTGAGGGAGATTTTATGAGGGTTCCAACCAACTAGAATCCGGCAACTAGTGGAAGAACTAATGTTGGATGTGAAGTTCCAATGTGGGAGGCCTAGTTTGGCTTCAACAGTATCTAGGTTTGCAGGAGCTACCTTAGTTTCTAGTAAACCAAAAAGATCTAAATTGTTTTTGTTTGTCCATTCCTGGACAGCTTTTTGTGTTTGGAGATTATTGAGTCCCCAAATATTCCAGCTACCTATGCTAATCATTTATTGGAATGAAGAGAACTTACAACCAGAGAAGGCCCTTGGCCTCCTTACGTTTCTTCCCACCTCTTTTTTTCCGGACAGTTTTTGGTGATGGTTGGGGAGAGTCATCATGGCTCTCACTGAAGGGGGGTGAGACTGTGGAAGTCTCAGCAGTTGAAGCCTCACATGCAGAGGAAGATGCACTATTGCTCTGGAGTGAAGCCATTTTGCTTTCCAGACAAATAGTGGTGTCTAGAACAGGTTGATGTTGAGTAGGGATGTCTGTGGAACCCTCCTCTGAATGTTTCTCATCAATCAGTCGATTATCTGCTGGGATTGGTATTGGTAATTGGGTATGGTTATGAGGTGGGAGCTGTTTAAAGGAAATTGATTCAACTGAAGGGTTGGCAGAGGCAGGAGGCAATGATGGTATAGAGGCAGGAGGCAATGGTGGTATAGAGGATTCAGTATTGTTTTGAGGTGGAGCAGAGAGAGGGTTAGGGGGAGGTATAGCAACTGGGGATAGAAGCTGAGTACTTGGTGAAGGAACTGCAGGAGTCTGTGTAATAGGGAAGACAGGAGTATGCATAGTAATAGTATTAGTGACAGGTAATTTGCCTGTGTTTGGAAGGGAAGTTGTTGCAATGGGGCAGGAATGACCAAAGATATGGCATTTTTCACACCGTGAGGGTTTCCATTCATAGTCAACCTTAACTGTAATAGGCTCAGATGTTAAAGGACTATCAATTTCAAATTCATGGACATACGGAAGGGAGGCATCAACTTCCACACATACTAGGGCATAATCCAATCTTATACAGTTGTAAGTAGATTCATCACAAGAGAGAGGCCTACCTACCATACTAGCAGCCATGCTTAATCCTTGTTTCGACCATAAAGGAAAAGGCAAACCATGTAAGCGAACCCAAACAGGTAGAGTTGATATGTTGTTTTTATCAAACTGAAACCTAGGATGCCATTGTTGCAAGACAATATTTTTCCCACCAAACATCCAAGGTCCCTTCTCAAGAACCGCATGCATCTCAGCTTCAGTTGTAAACCGGAAGATCATGAACCCATTGGATGTTGTTGTGACGTTTTCTAGGCCGCATTTCCTCCAAACCCGTGATGCTATGGTATTAACAGCATGGTAAGGCATTCTAAAACCAGGAAAGAATCCTACCATGCATCTGTTCCATTGATCTGCATTAGCATGGAGCATTTCTTCTGAGATCACAAGACGGTGGCCAAGAGGCTGTCTGGACAAGGGTTCTAAAGTGAACCGTGTGCTGGAATCCGAAACACGCACTTTGTTCGCCCATGATGTTTGGGCAGCAGTTTGTGATTTGCTACCAATTGCTGGAGTGGTCGGCATAGGTGCTAAGAGGCAGGGGACGGGTTATAGTGTGGTGGTAGATGTGAATGTGGCGAAAAGATGAAAGAAGGGGACGAGAAAGTTGAAAGGAAAGAAGTGGAAGCAATGAAAAAACGTTCGGTCAGGGCCAAGAACTAGGGAAGGGGAAGGAGATGGATGGGATTTGGCAAGGTTTAGTGGTCACCGGTGTGAGAAACAGGGCCGGAGTGCAGGCTTGGTTGTTGTCGCCAACAGGAGCCGTTCTCTCTTCATTTTTTCCCTCCTAAACCCTAAACCCTCCCTAAACCCTAAACCCTAAAACCCTAAACCCTAAACCCTAAACCCTAAACTTTTTTTGGAATGTTAAGATGTATATATAAAAGGAAAAATTGTCTTACAGAAATTCGGAGGGGCATCCCCCAACATAAACAACCAAACAGAGGCCATTAAACATCAAAGGAAATAAAAGAAAGGAAAGAAACAAATAAACAAAGGAATTAATGCATGGCCGCTACGTGAACAGTAGCCATGTGAGAAATTCAGTTCATGCTAGCAAAGCAGTAGTTGCTATGTAAATATTTTGGCGTTGAACAGTGTTGCGGTTCTTGTTTCTTCTTAAACTGGCTTCACTACAGGATGGGACGAGACATTGGTGGGGGTTGCTGGATACCCCATACATCACAGATGCTGGTCGGGATTGTGATGCTGAACTCCATAGCTGTTATGTGCATGCGAACCAGTTGGAACACGCTGTCAGCAATATTTTGAGCAGTTTGGAACTGGTTGCTGAAGACTCGATTATTGCGTTCGTACCACAGTTGGTAGACAGTGGTGGAGAGCAAGAGGCGAGCTATGATATGTTGGACGTCTGTCTTCTTAAAGTATGTTGCAGCAGCCCATTGAAGCAGATTTTGCCAGGAAGTGCATGGCCAGTTGACATTTGCCCTAGCATTAACCGTTTGCCATACTGTTTGAGAAGTTTGGCAGTCAAAGAACAAATGATCATGCGTTTCGGTATGGGTTCCACAGAAGCTACATGAAGTATTCTGAATTATGCCAGCTAAATGAAGACGATCCATGGTTCGCAGCCGACCTAGACCTGCAAGCCAAAGGATGAAAGACTGTCGTGGGATGTGGCCTTTGAACCATAGTAGCTGGTGCATGTTATTTACTGGCCGTTTATCACGAAGTAATTCCCAAGCTGATTGTATGCTAAAAACCCCCGATGGATGACCCTTCCAATCACAGTAGTCTTCAGAATAGAGTTTGGGATGAAAAGTAATGGAATCCCAGCAACCATGCAATGCAGGTACATCACTTGGAAATTCCCATTGCCCTGCAGTGATGATATCGGATACCCGTGCATTCCAATGTAACCCAGTAGCAGTGAGGGTTCGAAGAGAATAGTTGTCGATGAGCCTTAACCCCCCAGGAAGCCAGTAATCAAACCAGAGAGAAGTAGAGCAACCATTTCCTATTCTGTTAATGAACCAACCTCTACACCAGTTCCGACTCTGCAATATTTTCCTCCATGACCAAGAGGGATTGGAGGGCATTGTGACTTGCCAGAATGATTTGCCACGTAGAAGGTTGGCATGTATCCATGTTGTCCAGATGGATTCCTTATTCGTGAGGAGATGCCAGATGTGCTTAAGTGTGGCTGCCTGATTCCATGTTTTTAGTTTTTTGATTCCCAAACCTCCTTCATGTAGGGGGTAACAAACGGCATTCCATGCTACCTTTGCTCCTGTGGGAGTGAGAGATGTTCCTTTCCATAGGAAGGCAGCCAAGGTGCTCTCTAGCTTTTGAAGTGTTGCACAAGGGAGTATAAAAATGGAAGACCAGTACACTTGGATGGAGAATAGAACCGACTTTATCAATTGTAACCGACCAGCATAAGTAAGGGATGAAGATGTCCACAGTTTTATTCTTGCCGTGATCCTCTCCAGCAGTGGAAGACAATCTGTATGAGTGAGCCGTGAGGATAAGAGAGGGACTCCAAGATACCTCACAGGAAGAGAAGTTTCCTGTATGCCCAGCTGCTCTATTATTGTGCTGCGCAAGTCGCTAGGAATACCTGACAAATAGAGAGAACTTTTTGCAAGATTAATAGCGAGGCCTGAGAGAGTAGAGAACCGGTCTAAGCTGGACTTTAGTATCATGATTGAGGCAGGATCAGCATTACAGAAAAGCATTAAATCATCTGCAAAACAAATATGGGTTAGTTTGGTTGGCTTGCACCGCCAATGGTATTTGAATGCAGTGCTTTGTACTGATTGATTGATAATCCCTCTCAAGCCTTCCATCGCCAAAACAAAAAGGTAAGGTGATAGTGGATCACCCTGCCGAATTCCTCTTGTGGCTTGGAAAAAACCGTGCATCTCGCCATTGATATTAATGGAATAGTGGACTGTGGTAATGCATGTTGTTATCCAGTGTATCATGTCTTGTGGAATACCGATCGCATGAAGTCCTGCAATGATGAAGTCCAAGCTAACCGTGTCAAAAGCCTTCTTCAAATCCACCTTTAGAGCACATCGGGCTGGTCCCTTATTGTGATGATAATTGTGCAGTAGCTCTTGTGTAAGTAGAATAGCATCTGATATATTGCGGCCAGGAAGGAAGGCAGACTGTGAAGGGCCGATCACATCCACTAAAGCTGCCTTAAGTCTAACAACAAGCAGTTTGGAGATGCATTTGTAAAGCACATTACAACAGGAGATAGGCCTATAATCATTCAAATTAACCGGATGTTCTTTTTTTGGCACAAGTGCTACTCTTGTGGCATTAACACAGCGAGGGAGAGAGTTACTGGAGAAAAAGAACCTGATAGCAGCAAGAAAATCAACCCTGATGATGTCCCAGCTTGTTTTATAGAAGAGTGCATTATAACCGTCTGGCCCTGGAGCTTTAGAATCTGGGATGGAAAATAGTGCTGCCTTTATATCATCATCAGTGATGGGTGCAAGAGCTGCAGCTTTGGACGCGGCTGTGATGGTGTTAGGGAAGATATCATTGACCTCGACATGCATGGCGGGATGGGTGGCCGTAAGAAGGTTTTCAAAATAAGTTAAGGCCATCTTCCCTATGTCCTGTGAATCATGAACCAGAGTCCCATTGTCATCCTGCAGACTATGTATTCTGTTCCTTACCTGGCGGTGGAGCAGAGATTTGTGAAAGAATGCAGTATTTCGATCACCAAGTTGCAGCCATTGGACTCTGGATTTCTGCTTGAAATATGATTCCTCATCTTTACAAAGCTGCAAGTATTGAGCAGCCAATGCCCGTTCATCAGTTTTTGCAGTATTTGAGGTTGGATGGGCATCAAGATAAAACTGTGATGTTTCCCAATCTGCTTTGGCTTTGGCTACTTTGTCTGTAATGCTACTTGTATACTGCAGGTGGATTTTCCTCAAAACAGTCTTCAGGCGGCGCAGCTTAGTAGTGAATTGGAACATAGGGTTTCCAATGACAGGGGTTTGCCAAGAGGAAGCAACAGTAGTAAGAAAATCACTACGTCCAGCCCAAATGTTCAAGAATTTGAAAGGAGAATGCTGATGCTGGCTGAGGTTATGTAGGCGAATGATCATGGCACTGTGATCAGAAATGCTGCGAGGTTCAAATGTTGCATTCGTTGCTGGCCAAGAAGAGAACAAGCAAGAATTGCCAAAAACCCAGTCCAATTTTTTTTGAATTGTGTTGCACCCATGCTGGCCATTGTGCCATGAGTATTTGATGCCTGTGTATGGGGCTTGCAGAAGTGCTGATTGACTGATGCATGTAGCAAAATCATCTTGATGCCTTGGCCATTGAGTGTCTCCCCCGGTTCTGTCACCAACTTGCATTATGGCATTGAAATCTCCCATAACAATCCACGGAATGCAAGAATTTTGAGAGCTCTCCTGCGCTATATAATGCCAGAGGTCATGTCGTTCAGCTGGGGTGTTATGGCCATATATGAAAGTGATTTTGATAGGGTGAGCAAGGTTAGAGTGGATAGCTTCACAGGTTAACCATTGAGGTGCACTGTGGAGACAATTGAGGTGAAGTTTGTGGGGATTCCAACCAACTAGAATTCGGCAGGTTGGGTTGGAGGCAATATTTGAGTGGTATTTCCAATGAGGGGGTGCAAGAGTGGTTTGAACAGCTGTTATATTAGCAGCAGTTACTTTGGTCTCGAGGAGGCCAAATATATCAAGACTGTTTTTTTGTGCCCAAGCTTGGACAATTTTTTGTTTTTGAAGGCCATTAAGACCCCATATGTTCCAGCTACCAATGATGAACATTTATTAAGAGATGATGAACAAGTAAAACAAAAGCTAAAGGCCCCGGGCCTCCTTCTTTTTCCTACCCCCTTTCTTTTTCTTGACAGTAGTTGGAGTGGGCGGTGGGGATTGAACATGGCAATTAGCCGGATGAATGAAGGAAGTAGAAGCCTCAGCTGAATCCTCCTGAGCAGCTGAGGATGTTGAACTAGTAGTGCGAAGAGAGTCCATCTTACTTTCAAGACAAATAGGTGCATGCAAATCACTAACATGATGATGTTGAAAGCCAAGTGGTTCATTACCTGAGTCTTGGCTTGAATCACAGTCCTCTATAGCTGTTGGAACTGCTGACTCCGCAAGCGGCACAAGGAAAAGTGGCTTGGGTGTAGGGAGTGCTTGGTCCACATTGGTTTGTAGTATAGGTGCAATTTGGGTACTGGTTGAAGGGTTAGTGAAGGCAATGGCATGGGAATTAGTTATCTCTGGTTGTTGGGCATGTTTGGTGCTAGTGGATGGATTTGTGGGGGTATTGGCATGGGGGGTAGGTGTATGTGTTGGCTCTAAATGTGGGGCAAGAGTATCGGGTATAGGGGATACAATGGCAGTGGGAATAGGTTGGGCTGGCTCTTGCTGAGAAGAAGGTATAGTTGGGGCATCAATTGCTGTAGCTTGTTCCTTGGCAGTGGGTAATGGGACAACACATGAATGGCCGAATACCTTACACTTGTCACACCGTTGAGGCTTCCATTCATACTCAACAGTGACTGTAATTGGTGCAATGGAGAGGGGGCTGTCGATCTCAAAGCTGTGGACAAAAGGCAATGAAGCATCCACTTCAACACATAATCGGGCATACTCCAGACGAGTGCATCCATATGTGAGTTCATCACATGAGAGTGGACGCCCAACCATACTGGCTGCCAGGCTTAGTCCTTGCTTAGACCATAAAGGGAAAGGTAAACCATGTAAACGGACCCAAACTGGGAGGGTGGAGATTTTGTTCTTATTAAACTGGAACCGCGGATGCCATTGCTGTAGGATAATATTCTTTCCCCCAAACATCCATGGCCCTTTTTCTAATACTGTATGCATCTCATCCTCTGTGTTGAAACGAAAGATGATGAAACCATTAGATGTGGTCATGACATTCTCTAAACCATACGAGCGCCAGGCCCTTGAAGCAATTGAATTAACTGCATGGAATGGCATACGAAACCCTGGGAAAAAACCGATCATGCAACGATTCCATTGTGCAGAATTGTCCAAAAGAATGTCTTCTGAGATCTTAAGAATATGACCTAGTGGTTGACGGGAGAGGGGCTCCAAAGTGAATCGAGTACTAGAATCAGAGACTCTAACTCGGTCTGCCCATGAGGTGGAATTTGTGGGGGCTTTGGTTTTGGGGTGATGGTTAGTGGTGGTCATTGTGGTTGTGTGGGTAGTCGGTGGGGACGGTGGAGATGTAGGTGTAGGTGCAAGAACAAAAAGTTGATCGGTGAGATTATAGGTGGGGATGATAGAAAAGACAATATGCTGTAAGAGAAGAAGAAGGTGCTCACCGGCGATCAGAATCAGGCCAGCAAGGTGTCGTCTTCAAAGTCGCCAATGGGGGCTGCTCTCCACTCATTTTTTCCCTCCCTCTTAAACCGTAAAACCCTAAATGCTAAACCCTAAACCCTAAACCCAAAACCCAAAACCCTAAACACAAAACCCAAAACCCTAAACCCTAAACCCTAAACTTTTTTTTAAAAAAGTTAAGATGTATATAAATAAAAGATAAATTTCGCTACATAAATACGAGAGACATACCCCAAGAGACATTACATAGCGAAGAGAAAATAAAATTTAGTTGCGGCTTTACAATAGAGAAATGA
>Ga0325402_1001900_pt1 | contig 17827 bp, 10 predicted proteins | sample PopdelMetagenome_22_FD_207212 | JGI IMG/M metagenome (GOLD analysis project Ga0325402, IMG submission 207212) | Populus deltoides microbial communities from Bellville, Georgia, United States - Xylem-PdKOR-R3 | ecosystem: Host-associated > Plants > Phyllosphere > Stem > Wood/Secondary xylem... | reverse complement strand
TAATATTTTATGACTTTTGTGATCAAATTTCATTCAAAATTATCATTAATCGGTTTCAAACAACTTTTGTTGAATGTTACAAAATATCAGAACATTTTTTGTCATAATATTATTTTTTAGAATCCACCTTGATGAATTTTTATGTTTCTTGTTAGCCAGTATTAAATAGGTGGTTCAAGCTACTCTATGGGCAAAGTTCATTTTTTCTTAATGCAAAAAAAAAAAAAAAAGATAAAGATGTTCAAGTGATGTCAATATTTAAAAAAAATAAGAAAAATTTGAAACCTAAATCATTGACTTAATTAGTTTAAATAAGCTTGGTTAATTTAATAATATGATTAAAAAAGACATTGATAGTAAATAAAGCAAAAAAAATGGCAATAATTAATTATACAAAATAAGCTATCAATATCATACTTGGGAGGAGAAGAAAGAAAAGCTTGTTGAAGATTCATTATCGCTATGCCATGGACATTACCTCACCACCATAAGGAGCTCACTAAGATGGTTTTAACGCCACTTTGAAAGGTTTCACAACGACACCGAAAGAGATCACACGCTCTGTAGAATAATGACTTGGAAAGGAAATCAAAATATTATGAAGTGAGCATATCATGCTTATATTTAATCAATTAATTTAATTTAATTTAACAAAAATTATCTTAAAAAAACTAAATTTAACAAAGAATAATAAATAAAAAGGTCCGAGATAACTCAAATTATTTTTAAAAGCAGTGAAAAATCCTATAAAAAGCAAATAACCTAAATTTTAGTTAATCTATCAAACTCGTAATTTGTGAAATTCTTGACTCAAACTCAACCAAGAAGTTTAATTCTCAATTAATCTAATGTTGAAGGATGAAATTGAGAAAATATATCAATGTAAAAAAAATTGCAATAAAAAGAATGGGTATTAAATTTAATAGGAAATGTTTTTGAAAAATGATGAAATTCTATAAAAAAAATCAATTTTAAAAATTATCTCAAACTAAACAAATAGTAATTAAAATAATATGGACCAAATATGACAAATGAGAAAGATTGAAGGATAATGAAATTGAAAAAAAAATCTAATGTTTTAAATTACTTCAAATAAAATGAATTGATGTTTTGAAAATTTAGAGGGTTAGATGCAAAAATCAAGGAATGAAGGGGAAATAAAGAAGAAAAAAAATATTATTGATGTCAAACCAGAGATTTGTTGGCCATATGAGCCACATAGGGATGAAAGGCTAACCAAGACGATTTGAACGCCTCCATAGAAGCCACCTTATAGCCACTGGAATCTCCCTTACTTGCTAACTAAATGGTGCAACAACAACCAAATTCCCTAAGAAATAATTTAAAAGTCAACAATCATGTTTTAAACAATTATACAAGCCAATTATAAAACTCACATAGCCACTAGGTTTTACCATTAATAAACAGAAGAATCTCACATAATTCTTAAACAAACCTTAATTGGTAAAACCCACAAATCAAAACAATAAAAAAAACCCTATTATTTATTAATACAATCTAAAACTAACAAACACCCTATTTTAAAACAGAGAGAAAAAGAGACCCTACCTGAAATTAGAAGAAAAGACAATAAAAATAGAAGAAAAGGAGTTTGGGGGTTTTTTTGTTGTTGTTGTTGTTGAGAATCCTTACACACCCTTGAAGGTTCGATTGACATAGAAAAAAAAACTATACATGTGGTTTGAAGCCTCTTATCGCGGGGGGCGCGACGGCGGAGGCTCATATCGTGCCTCCTGATGAGGTGTTGTGTGTTGGGAAGGGTTTTTAATCATGAAATTATGATTAAGGTTCAAGAATCGCCACCTAGTATTATGGTCACTAGGAACCTATGGTCTGCGAGAGTCTGGGTAAGGAACTGGTTGTGCAAGGGGAAGATGCATCACCCCCAGTGCACCCTACCTAAGGTAAGCTGCATTGTTGTTTGATTGTTTTTCTAGGTCGAGTTTCTATTCGTTGGTCTTTTCTAAGGTTCAAGGCAGATCTCCCTTTATGAAGGAGTCTCTACCTTATCTGGTTAAATCCTAACCGTTCTAAAGTCTAAATTTTAGCACCTTGTATCTTTAATATCTGAGGGTGTACTTTATCGTGTAATTTTACACCCCACAAATATTAAAGTCTACATCTAGACCCTAAAAAAGATTGGAAATTTTTTGACATGTTGGCCAAATCCTAATGGATAATCATAATCCGATTACGATATCCATCTTTGGATTTTTAAACATGAAAAAGATGCAATTTCTTTTTTTTTTTATGAAATATCTCGGAGAAAACCGGGTATTTTAATACCGGATTTGTATTTTACAGTGTAAATATATAACCCGATATTATGAAAAAATGGTAGAAAAATATTTTTGAAAATCACAAATTTTTTTGAAAGGATTTTTGAAATTTATTTATTTATTTTTATATTAATTAATTAATTAAATATTATTTAAACATGTGGGCTGGGCCAAACACAAACCCAAAAACAGGTGGGCTGGCATTGGCCCAAAAAGGTTGGGCCGAACTCGGCCCAGCATATTGTTTTTTATTTTGGGGACGGGCTGGGCTAGAACAAGTCCAGCCCGGAGCAACTTAGTCACTAGCAGCCCAGTGACTAAGTTGCACGAAACAGTGCAACTTGAATTATAATTCACGTTGCACTGTTCACGTGCAGCGATAACAGAGAAGGGAGGAAGAAGAAGAAGGGAGGAGGGAGGCTTACCTGGCATTGAGGGAGCTGGCGTCCTGACCGGTGGTGCACGGTGTGGCTGCGGTGGTGAGGCCGGTGGCTGTCTCTGGTCACCGCTGGAAGAGGAAGAAAACAGAGGCCTGCGAAGGAGAAGGGAAGCTTGCGGTTGGAGTTGTCGGAGTGGCTGGAGAGAGAGCTGCTACCCTGGTTGTCTTTGGGAAGGAAAAGGGTTTCTGGGCAAGGTGTTGGCCGCTGCTTCTGCTGTTGCTGCTGCTGAGGCTGGTTACAGTGGCAGGGAAGAAGATATTTACAGAGGAGAAAGAGAGAGAGAAGTGGTGCAACCTCCACGTGAGATGGTTTGATGGATACTGGAGGTGGGGATGATGGAGAGAAGACGGGTGATGAAGATGGTGGTGGCTGAAAGCCACGGTGGAGAGAGAAGGCAGAGAAAAGATCGGTTGCAGGAAAAATGAGCAGGGAAGGCTGGTTTTCGACCAACTTTGAGTTCGATTTTCTCCTCCCTCAGGCCATCAACTCCGCCTCTATTTATAGGCGGTGGAAGAGGGCAATCTTGTCTACACTGGGAAAACATTTCAGCCCTTGTTTCTGTTGGGAAGGATCCCAACCGTTGGTTCAAAGTAGCCTCTCTGAGTTGTCAAATCTGCAGGAAAAGGCTGCCTGAGTTGACCTTTTCACGTCGTCGCCGGCGTCGCTGTGCTGTCATTCATCCTGAACCGTTCACATGGGGTTGTAGACGAACTGCAGGGGATCCTTTACGTGCAAGTTTTGTTCTATTTGATGGAGAAAACAAGCATTAAATGCACCTGCAAATAAGGCTCCCACGCTGTTTCTTTTGTGTAAAACGGGGAAGACAATGAACAGTGACCAGACGACACGTCGTCTGGTCCCCTCCTTTTTTTTTTATACAAAACGGCGCCGTTTTGACTGAATTAGGGATTTAATCTGATTTTCAATTCAGTCCTCCGGCTTTCAATTTCTTGCAATTGAACCCCTAATTGACCATAAACTTTGGATTTAATGCAATTAAGCCCCTGATGAACTACAATTGCAGCCCTGAAATATGGTCCTTGGTCTCGGATTTTGTCAATTTAACCCCTAATTGACCATTAAACTTTCAATTTCTTCAATTTCACCCCCGGTTTTTGTCAATTGAATCCTCATAGTTTGCCGCCTATTGCAGAATGGTCCTTGGCCTCGGATTTGTTCAATTTAGCCCCTAATTGACCCCAAAACTTCAATTTTCTTGCAATTTGGCCCCTAATTTCAATCAATTAACTTGGTAAAAATTAAATTTGGTCTCTTAAAATTCCAATCTTCTCAATTAAGCCCAAATTAGGCTCCCAAACTTAATTTTTCACCAATTAAGCCCCAAATAAAATTAATTTGACCCATTTAAAGTATAATTAAGTCCTTGCACTTAATTAAATCCTTCAATTGGACTCAAATTAATTCTTAAACATAATTAAAATTTAATTTGGCCCATGATTAAATCAAATTGGCCTATTAAAAATGTAATTATGTCATTGGACTTAATTTTTATGCAAATTCGTCCAATAATAATTTAATTTGACCTTGAATTTGCATTTTTCTCCATTCTTGGGCATAATGGGGTACAATTAGGCTTTGAATTTCCTCCAAAAATTGCAGTTTGATTTCCCGGCCTGCTTTCTCCACGTTGCCAGCTTTTATTTTATTTTATTTTATTTTTATTTTTTTAAAAAAATGAATTTTGGGGAATAACCCAGAATTGGGTTATGACACCTTTATTGAAAGGAAAAGGAATGAGAGGTTGAGTGGCCAGAAGAGAAAAAAAAAAGAGGAAAAGAAGAAAAAAGAGTATTTATTGCAAGGATTTTGTATGGTTACACTGACTTAAAGAGTTATACGAATTGATTTGGATTGACTGAGTTTTGCAAATCATGACCCGTCACCAGACTCGTAACATCTTTTTTTTAGGTTTTTTTAACCTACTATCATATGTAATTTTTACATTACCTAAATTTAATAAGTTAAATCAGATCCTATAATGCAAATATTACACACGAGTTGATTTTTTTTACAGCCCTAATTTTCAGTACAAAAACTACTAAATTAAGGACAATCAACATCACTGTACAGCCCAAACCAAGTAAGGCCTCGTACGGATTCCTAAACTGCATAAAGTTGTGAAGTATCACTGAGAATGGATCGTGTGGGAGGCATGAGAAAATGAATCATTTAGGGCCCATGCACAGGCCTGGAAATCCAATGAAAAAACAAGACAGGACACATTCCCACCAGATCGTCATCTAGCACGACGACCACTAACCCACCGAATCTGATTGCCACAGCTTCCCTCCTTTCCTTCCTTTCATTTCTTCTCACAAAGCATAAACATAAACGGATCGTCATCTATCTCTGTTTCTGTCTCCATTACAATTCTATATAGCACTCATTCATTGAAAACATGTTCTTGTAATGATGCATTTCCAAATTCCAAATCCAACTCACCATTGAATTGAATCTTACATATATAATCATGGGCTCCACCCAGTCCGCCCAAGCAGCTCAAGACGACGGAGAAGAAAGCGAAGAAGAAGAAGAAGATAAAGACGACGACGAAGAAGAAGAAGAGGAGGAGCTGGAACAGCCTAACGCGAGAGAAATTACTGACAGCAACAATAGTTTAGTCAAGAAGGTTCTACAACAGGAGCCAGAGATGCTGCCCTGTTACGCATCAGCATCGCCTCTCTCTCCTCAGCTCTCGTCTCTAGGTACCCCTAGGCTCGGCCCTTCTATCAAGGTGTGGGACCCTTACAATGTCCTCGCACCGCCCCCTCCCCCGCCCCCGCCATTGCCTATTTTCTCCTCCGATGAAGTTGGCGTTTTGGAGGTGTTTTTGATCAGTCATGGAGAATGCGAGCTCAATTTGAGGCCTGATTTAGTCGGTGGGAGGTGCCACGTGTCTGCTCTGACTCCCAATGGGCAGCGACAAGCTAGGGCTCTTGCTGTCTTCTTCAACTCTCAAGGGGTTAGCTTCCATTCCGTTTACTCGTCGCCCCTGAATCGTGCTAGATCAATGGCTGTCTCCGTTTGTCAGGTAAAATATATAAGATTTTTATTTTCTCTCGGATTAAAAAAAAGTGAATTTAGCAGGCAATCTGCTGTTGATGATGGAAGCCTCTTTTAATGATATTTGCTTGCAATTGTGACTTTTATCTCTGCATTTACCGCACTTATCCATACATTTCAAGCTATCCAAAACTGACTTGCAAAGAGCTAATGCATGGTAATGGATATCAATGTCTGTACGTTATGCTTACCGACAAACAAAGGGTAAATGGTATTGGTAACATTGTATTATGTTAACAAAGAATTGCATGACATCTAGTTAATAGTCATTGAAAGCCGCCTCTAATCGATTGCTTATTCTCGCATGTGATCATTTGTCAATCAAATTCCTTCAAAATTTGCGGAATATTTCTCAGGATTATAGTGAAATGTGTTTAATTTGAGGATCAAGGATGGTGATACACTTGAGAAAAGAAGGGTTAGTGTTGCATGTATTTGGAGTGAGGGATTCAGGCGGACCTGATTCCAAGGGGAATCTGTCAATGATAGAGAAATAGAGGCACTTAATGGTTGAGATTTAGGGCTTTTGGTAGGTGATGAAAATACTAATGATTTTGATATTGGAAAAATACTAAGGTATGTGCTAATGAAATTCTGGTTAGTGTGGAGGATGGAATGGAGGTGTGGAGGATGGGGATTGAAACAACCACTCTAAGATAAAGGAAAACACCTCTTAGAATGAATTGAACAATTCAATGCTGCTTCTTTTTGTTCTTTTTTTTCTTTTTGTTTGGGGGGGGGGGGTTAAAGATGGATGATGTTCCACCCTTTAAGAAATATAGAAAATACTACTCTAACAAGGGTTATATTCAGGAAGTCCAAGGATAGGGAAATCCTGCACCTCAGAAATTAGAGTTTTACAACTCAGAAATTAGAGTTTGCGATAGCTCACAACTCAATGGAATCCTCCAAAGAGTTTTACAAAATCAAGTTAAAAGCTTAACAAGCTCAATTTGCTTTTACTCAACTTCAACTCCCTTTAAATTAATGGAAAAAAAAACATATTTATACCTTGAACAAACCTCCAAACTATGAAAATAACGAAACCTACATTTATACATCTAGACATGAAATTCAAACTAGGTAGCTGCTAGCAGGTGATTAATCTTGAAGGTGGCAGATTTTCTAGCAAGGCTGCCAGATGTGATTTCTATCCCTAGTTCTAGACGTTGATTTTATTGAAGAATGCAGAAATATGCAAGTGAAAATTAATTCTAGGAAGATATTTTGGATTTCCTGAAAGCCTGCACACTTGAGTGTAAAGTTGTCATTGCTCCCTCTAGGAAACTCCAATTTGCACAGTGTTTGAAGCGTTGGAAGCCAGACACACGTAGCTTTCTAGTCATGACCAGATTGCCTGGTGTTTTCTGCAGAACAAATAATGTTTTACCTTGAAGTTAATCCTAAAATCTGAGCTTGTTGTGAGAATTTTCAGCTGTCCCGAACCTTTTTTAGCATCGTTTATCTCATCTTCATTTTCCATGTTAGTTTTTGAATATCAGGAATGCTCCTGCATCAGATTTGGGTATATAAATGATAAGTTTTCGTTAAAAAAAAAAGAAAAGAAAAGAAAAGGAGAGAAGAAGAAATGAGAAGTTTTGGTCATTGATTGTGTTTGTTCACTTACAATTTTGAAAATTTATCTCATTATTATAATATTATTTCCAGGTCCACCGGCTTCAAAAATACTAGAAATTTTTCGTTTGCATCTTTTCTTGCGGTGCTCAAATTGCTAACTTTCTATTTATGATATTGGAATCTGAAATTGATAGATTTTAGTTATCAACTGTATTTGTTTGTTTGTGATCAATGATTATATATCCCCTCATAGTCTGTTTGCGATAGATAGGAGCTGCTTTGATATTACTAGGAATATTTTCCTACATCTTGTGCTATACAGTGGAGCGAATTGTCCAGATATAAAAATCTTGCAGGAAATGAATTTTGCCGAGGAACAAATACAATCATCGGATGCACTCATGGATTTGAGCATGGGGCTTTGGGAAGGTTGCTCCCTTTCAGATATATATACACCTGAAGTTCAGAGCCTGCTTGAAAATCTTCAGCCTGATTTTTGTGCACCATCTGGAGAATCAATTAGGCAAGTGGAATTTAGGATGGTTCAGTTCCTAAATAGGACAGTCCTGGGACTGCCTGAAAAGTTGGGATCAGATTTCTTGTTGCGCCATCAAAATGAGAGCCATGGGTTTTCTCATGACAGAGATGGGCCTTCTCTACCACCACCTTCAAATTGGGATATGCAGCATATGCTTTATAGGCACCGACAGGGCCTTGCAAGGAAAAAGTCTGGTAAGAGCAGGCTACAATTTGTGACTACTACTGGCAATCACGAGGGTGAGGATGAGATCTCACTTAGGGAAGCCAGCCACCAACACACGATCCATGATTTGAATATCAGGAACTCATCCTCCCCAGTATCTTCATGTGTGGGTGTTTTCACGCATTCAATTCCTATTAAGTGTCTACTCACAGGCATCCTAGGGTGCAGCCCAGTAATGATGCGTAAGATCTGCATAGAAGATTCTTCGGTGACAGTGTTACAGCATTCATGTAAAACAGGTTGGCAGATTAAACGCTTGAATGATACTGCACATCTGAGACTTCTCTAGGTGGAGAATTATCAACTCCTCAGTTGGAGCTATCGATGAGATAATGAGCTGTTAATTTATTGAGCAGAAGCTGTTATTTTTTTCTGTTTATGGATGTATTTAGGCTCATGATTTCAAATGTATTGATGCTGCTTCTGCATCCTGTTGTAATTTTGGTATATTTTCTTACAGATTTGCCAACTTACATCAAACAAAAAAAGATTGGTTGGGAAGTTGGCTTTTGTATTGGATGATTCTTTTGATCTATAGCATTTACGAATGTTGTTGTGAAGTGACAGATACTTTTTCTTTCTTCCTTTTACGTTGTGGTAAGAAAGAAAACTAGTTATTTTAGAAGGGAGAATGAGCTTACAATTTTCACTGAATTGTTTCATTCAAGAGGGAACTTTTACTCAAGACATGCCTACTACATCATTAATTTGTTCTTAATTAACTAATTCACGCAGTATCTCAAGGTTTAGTCACCTAATCATTTACTTAATCGGGGCAGAGTTAGAAAGGACCCATCCATCATAACAACCAAGCAAATATGGCATATCGTGGATCTGAAGGGCTTTGGCAAGCTAGAAGCAGCCCTTGCCAACCTCATCCACAAAAGCCTTTAGATTCTTATCCGAGGAACCACCGTCCTTGACAGCATCCATGGCTAAATCTTTCCATTTCTTGGCGTTCTTTCTGAAGTCTCCCGTCTTTCCATCTGCCATGACCAAATCCAAGCTCCTCTTAATCTCATCACCCTCAACTATCCCTTCTTCATTAGCTACCACCCTCACTCCTGTCTTCCACACGTCTTCAATCAGCTTGGCATTTGTTCCTTGATCCGTCCAGTGTGGAAATGCCACAACTGGAACCCCCGAAACTAAGCTCTCCAAAGTTGAGTTCCACCCACAATGTGTCACAAAACATCCAATCGAAGGATGAGACAAGACCTCCACTTGACAACACCAAGGTACCACCATCCCTTGTTTCTCCAATATTGCCTCTCTACAGGCACTCAATTGATCATCTTCTTCTTTCTCTTTCTTCTTATTCTGTTCATCCCTTATAACCCACAGGAATGGAAGACCGCTCTGTACCAACCCCCGAGAGATCTCTTCCATTTGTCGGTTTGATAACACCAAAATGCTTCCAAAAGATACATAAACCACTGATGATTTAGGCTTCGAGTTCAACCATTCAGTGTAATCCTCGGAGCCTTGGAAAAGATCCCCTCCGAAGGATTTATCCAATGGATCTTTTCCATCCAAGAAAGCAGATGGAATCAATGGCCCGATTCCAATCAAGTTGAACTTTTCAGTGGCATTCATAGCCCCCAACTCCAATGCATCGAAAGAGTTGACAAGCACTTTTGGGTTGGTTTCTTGGCTGAGCTGCTCCAGTTGCTCTTGAAGCAAGTGGAGTGCCGCAGTACTAGTATTTGAAGGAAGTAAAAACGAGGGAAGGTCACGGCTAGCAAATTGTGGGAGCCCTGGTAATGCAATAACATTAGAAGTGTCCTGGCAATTACTGAAAATATCACCATAACCATTGAAGTAGTAGAAATAGATGTCAAAGACAGTAGCAGGCTGAATCCAAAGAAACGCTGCTGGGAGATGCTGTGCACGTGCCACCTCCGCTGCCCAAGGTATAAGTACTGTGTAAACCAAACAAGTGATGGGCTTTCCTTCTTTTGCACTATCTAAGATGAGTTCATTGAGAGTTTGTGAGCCTCGACGTTTGAGCTCAGACATGTAATGCACTCTGTCATCTTCAGGCTTGAGCCCATCGTCGTAGCCATCCGAAAAGGTAACAAATGACAAACCATCAGGGAACAGAGTTTTCAACATGCGGCGTTGAGCAGAGAGAGCGGTAGCAAGAGTGACACGAGCACCAATAAGCGTTAGACGCTTGGCGAATTGCAGGGAAGGATTTATGTGGCCTTGTAAAGGTAAGGTCACCAGAAGGAAGTGAGGTTGCTTGATCATGGTGACTGGTTCTGTGGCAGAGGACTGGAGTGGAGAGTTCGACTAGGTCGAGGACTTTTCTCGCAAGCTAGGTGGAAATTAGGAGGAAACAACGTTCAAGGAAAGAGTGAGAGCATGCATTCTAAGGATTGGACAAGCTTGCTTAAATAATAGAGGATGGATTGAAGCATGACGTTTGTGATGACGATTTGGATAAGTGCGCAGCTGTGATTTGCAAGAAAATCCTAACCTAACGTGCTTGTTATTTTTTGTTTTTTTTAATTAATGTAGTTGTTCGGATCAGCTTGTTTGTACCTTAACTAATTTTATGGGTTCTAAAGTTAACGATCATGTAAATCTTCTTATGGGTTCTAAAGTTAACGATCATGTAAATCTTCAGTAACCTCGAGGGAGCAAACCTAGAGCTTAATCAATTGAGCTAGATCCATGAAGATTGTGCTTGTTTGTGCTTGTTCTCTTTTAAAAGAATGATTATGGGCCAAACTCATATTATTCTTTTTTTCTAAATTAGTAATGGCGCTCTTTAAAGAGTTGATTGGGTTTGGTTACTTGTTGTATTAAGAGCTTGTTTGGAAATGCGGTGTAAATTATATTTTTTAAATTAAAATTTTTTTTAAAATTTTTTTTATGTTTTCAGATCATTTTGATTTGCTAATATCGAAAATTATTTTTAAAAAATGAAAAAATATATTATTTTAATACATTTCTAAGCGAAAAGTCTATACAAGTATATCATTAAATAAATAAATAATCATTTATGTAAATAAACAAGAAAAAAAATTTGTTAACAATAATCAAAAGAAAAATTGATAAAATTGAGAGATGAATGTAAATTAAGACATTCAATCACACAAAATGAGACATTTATCTGACTGTGTTTACTAAACTTGTTTATTAAAATCAATAAAAGATAAATCCTTCATCTAAAAAACTCATAACTTAAGAGCTAAACACAAATGAAACTTACTAAATAAATTCATGCTCTAAAAAAATATTATGCAAGGCCAAAACAATAATATTATTTAAAAAAATATTTTTTTTATTTTTAAAAATAAACTTCATTTGTATAAAACCCAAAAAAAAATCTAAATGAATTAACATAACACCTTGAAAAATCAAACACAAACAAAACAACTCTAAAAAAAACTTGTATTAAAAAAAGGGCATGCGAAACCCGTGACCTAAATTATGAGACCGGGATAAACTTATAGAAAAGAAATTAAAGATAATTACAAAAACAATATTTAAAAAAAAAACAAATGTAGAGCAATAAGATCGTATGAAGTCGAATCTCTGACAAATCAAATGTCAAAAGATGAAAAAAATACACAAAAGGATCTAGAAAATAAGAGTGAAAAAAACATTAATTAGAGGGAAACTAAGAATTTGATTTCATAAGCGCTCCGTAGCAGGTCGTAATTTTTCTTTCTAAAAAAACTTGAGTATACAAACTATTTTGATATTTTTTTAATATTAAAAATTATAAGTTTAAATTGAAAAGTTTATCCAAACATCTAATAATCATCTTTGTAAATAAATAAAAACAAATGTTAACAATAACTAAAAGAGAAACTAGAAAAATTAAGAAATGGACGTAGATCAAGATATTTGATCTCGTAAAATAAGATATTTACCCATTTGTGTCTATTAAATTTGTTCTTTAAAAGCAATAAAACATAATAGAAATAAAAACACATATGAAATATAGTGAATAAAACAAAAGGAAAAAAAAATAGGCATGGTGAACATATAAGAAATATTATTTCAAAATAACTAGTTTTTGTACAAAACAAAACCTACATTTATAAAGTAAAATAAAAAATCATCAAAAATTAAACACAAAACAAAACAGTTTTTTTTTAAAAAAACCTTTATCCAAAAACAGCTTGCAAAACTCGTAGTTTAGGTAATGAGATCGAGACAAACTGATAGAAAAGAATATGAGGCCACAAAACATTTTTTTTAAAAGATCAAAGATTTATTTCGATGAAAAGTGTGATTTGTCAGCTTGCAAAAAAATTGGAGACTATAATGTGCTTTTATCATTTTATCCTTATATTCAAGATAATCCTTATCTTCAAGATAATGATAGTTGTCTGCTTTCGAATTCGATTCTTAATCAAATTCAAACTTCAAAAAAGAGAACGAGTTTGATTAAGACTTTATTTCTCGCAAGCGATGGGACTCTAGCACTATAAATAAAGTTCTCCGCGTATGCAAAAAGGGTGATCGAGAGAAAGGAGAGGGAGGGAGAGACCCAAGCGAGCCAAATAAAAGCCAAAGAAAATTTAGGCCTCGTTTGTTTGCTAGAAAGTGGTTTCCTTTTGGAAAGTGCATTTCGGGAAAGTAAATTTCAAAAAAATAAATTATTTTTCGATGTTTGGTAGTATAATGAAAAATAAGTTGGAAAACACTTTCCAGTGCTTGGTTATGTCATGAAAAATGAGCTGGAAAATAACTTATTAATGTTTTATTTTTTTCAAGTTTATTAAAATAATGAGGAACAAATCTTACAAATTAAAAAGTTGAATGGGAATGAAATTGAAAAAAAAATATAATTTCATAAATTATCTCAAATAAAATAAATAATATTCAAAATAATACATATCAAATCTAAAAAATAAAATAAAATAAAAGATGAAGAAATTAAAATAATAATAATTAACATTTCATAAATTATTTCAAATAAAATAAGTAACAATAAAAAAAACGAGGATCAAATTTGATAGATAAAAAATTTCAATAAAAAAATGATAACGGAAAAGAAAATAAATTATATAAATGAGGACCAAAGTTAATATAAAAATTAAATTTTAAGAGATGAAATTAAAAAAATAAATATTCAAAACAAAATATATATAGCAATCAAAAGTTTGAGGACCAAATTTGATATAATCATCAAATAATATAACATTTCTATATTTTTCACAACTTCCGGAAGGTGTTTTCCGTTTAAATTTTCCAGGAAAACACTTTCTTGGAAACCAAGCCAAATTTTCCTTTGACTGAAAAGTGTTTTCCGTTGACCAACTTTTCTAATGGCAAACAAACACAGGAAAATTTTGAAAGTAATTTCCCGGAAAGTGAATTTCAGGAAACAAACATAGCCTAATTACATAGGTACTGTGGAAATGAAGAAAACCAAGCAAACTTGGTTATCAATCAAAAAGAGCAGAAAAAAATAGAAAAGAAAAAAACGTTGCCCTGCACCGTTTGGTTCTTATTTAAAGGTTTTGCAAACCATGTAAGCTTTCAGTCTTCTCGTTTTGCATTTTAATTATATAGGAGTTGTAGCAAGCGAGCGTGAACAACTCACGGCCGCTTGCTCTTTGGACCAACCAAGTCACTAGCTTGGGCTAGTGACCAGGCTGGTTTGTCTGGGTCCAGCCCAGCCCCAAAAAGAAAAAAGAAAAAACAATGGGTCGGGTATGGGCTTTAGGCCTAGCTGGCCCAAATTGTGTTTGCTAAAGGTTTGTTTGACATATGTCTTAGCCATAATTTTTATGCACATTCTAATTTGATATTTAGCCAAACGAACCCCTTTTCGATAATAGAAAATTTCAAAAATATTTAAGGGCCTTCGTTGATTTAATTGTGGGCTCCTCGCACTTTGTTTTATTTTTTTTCTTTGTGTTTGTATTTTTTTAACTATGTGCTCAATCTGTGGACTATTACTGTTAAATGCAAATATGTCGTGCAATGCTTTTTTTTTAATTTCAATCTAAAAAGGGAAAATGATAAGAAATGATAAACAAGAAAAAAAATGACATAGAAAATTTCTTCTTCAAATTCATTTTTTGTGAAATTATTCACTGATGCTAGAGTCAGCAGTATCATATTTTTTGGATTTGCGCGATATTTACCAACGCCAGAGATAGAAATATTCATAGGAATTGTTCACTGACACCAGAGTTAGGAACATGAAAGGAAGAATAAAAAAGAAAAAAAAGAACAAATTCTTAGCAATTTTAGACAAAACCAGCAATGCAGCTTGCCTCTGGTACAACGCTTAAGAGGTGATAGCATCTTTCCTTTTACGTAACCAATCTCGTACCATAGAATCTCTGTTGACCAGTTAGGGTTCCTAGTGACCATAATACTAGGGGGCGATTCCTTAAACAAGAAATTTTCCCCTAAAAGAACAAGATGTCAGATATCTGTTTCTTTTCCATATCAAGAATTAATTTTTAATTGGTTGCCGCGATGTCCGTGTGTGACAAAACCAAAAGTACTCTTATAAATGTTATATGAGCCACTGAAGCAAATGTATCAAAATAGTCTATTCTTTCATTTTGTCTAAAGCCTTGGGTTGCTAACCTTGCTTTAAAAGTATGAATTAATCCATCACTATTATATTTTTTTTAAAACCCATTTACATCGAATTTTCTTGGAACTTGGAGGAAAAACAACAATAGTCCAAGTATTTTATATAATAATGAATCAATCTTATCATTAATTGCCTCTTTTTAAAAAGCAACATCTTGAGACATTATTGTCTCTTTGTATGTTTTAGGATATCTTCTATTATTAATAAGATTGGTATCTTATTAAGCACATTAGTCCTATTGCCTTCGACTAAGAAAATAATAGATTGTGAAGATATATAATCCACATATAAATTCTTTTCTTTCTAACACGTCAACTTATTTTAAGTTCAATAGGATGATCGATTTGAATTCTTTTATTTCTAGAACCTAGATCAAAACCTGTATTATTTTTTGACTTAATATGCGACAATTTAATCCCACCAGACTAAGTCTTTTCTCACTCTTTTGCTCATGTTTACCTATAACTATCTGTTTTTCTCACCCAAGAAGGTTGCAAAACTTTAACTTGTTGTAAGTAAGTGGAATTAACACAAGCAACAAGATAGAATAGTGCACAACATATACAAGAAAATTCTCAACCTTTATTATTATGTCAACAAAGGAAATGCACAATACACATTGTGTGTTATGAACAAAACTTGCATGTTACACAGCCAAGACTTCCTAGCCTATTTACAATATATGTAAATTACAATGCAAAACTATCATTCCTATTTTTCAAGACACAATAGGGCACTTTCTCCCTCGTATTCTCAATGAACTTAGTGGCCTATTTTCCTGCAAGTATTAGGTAGTTTCTCCCTATGTTCCCGTGATCTTAGTGAATTGTGGAGAAATCTTAGTTATACCCCATGTTCAATAGCCTATCCCCCATGATTTAGATGTTCATAACTACCACAACTAACTCACAACCTGCATGTCTAACTATCAACCTCTATTGCCAATTTCTTCTATGTTTGTTGCCAACTTAGAAGGTTCATGATCCAAATCCCATGTCCTTGTCAAGTCAAGAACCCAATGACTCGCAAGAATCTTTGCACACTTCCTGTTGAATTCATTATTGCCTATGCAAGGTTGCCGTTGTTCATCTCTATCAAATTTTAGACAGTGTGTATTCGCTAACGCGTCCTCCCGTCTAGGCATTAACAAATCACCTCCACTAGAAGAGTCTAACGTCCTCGTCGAAATAAAGATGAGGTATTCCTATAGGAGATATGCACTATGAAATTAAGGAATTCCTATCAGGTGAGCCTTGGGTTACAGCTTCACAACCCAAGGCTCACCCGATAACAAAGGATCGATCCATAACCTCAAATAATGTTTGTTGACAAATTATTAAAATATTGTGAAATTTAAAACAAAATACTTATTGTTATGTATAATATTTGAATTGCTTGGACATTATTAGCTTAGATTGATGTTGTTTTTATTTAAAAATGGTTTGATAATTTATGTTGGATTATGAGTTTAATTTTATGGTTGTAATTATTAATTGAATATTAAATCTTGATTCATGGATTATGCTTAGATTTATGTTGATTTATTTGATTTAGTATGGGATTAGAATATAATTCATAAAATTAAAAAGACTTGATGTTTGATTGGTGGTTGTTGGATTAGTAAGTTGGTGAGTGGTGAATAAATAATTTGTTTTGAGTTGATATCTTGATAGTTTGATTAAAAGATATTATTGTGATTTGTCAAACATGGTCTTAGTTTAATTTTAATAAATTTTTAAATTTTTAGAAGATCATTTTGCAATTATTTTTTGAGTTTCCTATATTTTTTTTACCCTTTCATATTTAATATTTGGGGATTGTAACCTACACATTATATGTTTTTTTAGTATTAAATAAACCAATTTTCTTTATAAAATAACAAAAATATTTTCTTCAAAAATACAATTTTATTTTAAATTGCACATACATGGCCAAGTTTCTCTAAAACAATAATAATCATATTTTCATTTTTAATAGAAAAAGAAAAAAACCACAAAAAGAATACATTGCATGATTTAGTATACCAAATAAATCAAAGAAATAGTTTTTAATATCTTGCTTGCATCATGGATTTAATAACAAGTTTATTAAAGGAATTGAGACTTTACCTAAATTAAAAAAAACACCAAAAATCAATCTTTATTTTAATATAAAAAATTATAAACTTATATAATATGTATTTTTGATATTAAAATAATCAAATGCAATAATATATTTAGACCCTAAAATGGTTAAGCTTGACTAATAAAGTTATGTTTCATTCTACTAAGATGAACTGACTCATAACCTTTAAACAAGTGAATAGTTAAAAAAAATAATAATAATTTAGTAATTAAATAAATAACCAATACAATTTATTTTAAATATGATATACCCTGAATATGTATCCAAACTCTAAGATCTAATGATTACTAGTAAGTATTCTTTCATACACAATCATTGCAGTTTACCCCGGCCAGTGAGTGGAAGTCTCGAGGACTGTTAAAGGCTGTTAAGCTCTCAACAGCAACTTCTCAGGAAAAAGATTTCGGAAAGTTGCTAAGACAAAAAAAAAATGTCAGAATCTGAAGACTCTTCACGCATAAGTCGGTGCCCGTCTGGCCTGAATTTCATACCTCTCATGGTCTAGAAAAGTGGCGCAGGGTTACTGTGAGTCTGACATCAATTTATTTCTGAGGTATGAAGGAGCAAATTCCTCCTAGATTAGTATTAAACAACAATCTAGGAAAAAGAAAAGGAATAAAAGGGCCTAATATAAATTATTTCACGAGAGCACCCAACTATATACAGTAGATATTTGCGACAAAAGATTATTCCAATTTCTACAAGATTAATTAATCAACACTTTAAAGGGTTGTAGAAAAAAATATTAAAAAAAAACTAGTTATGATAACTTTATAACAATACTAATTAAAGTTAAGTTAATGATTTGAACGATAGAATTGAAAACTATAAAAAAAAAATTGATAAAATAACCAAAGAAAACAATAAGAGATCAAAAGAAAATGGATGAAATTGATATCATTATTATCATTAAAAAAATAAAAATCATAAATTTGATCTGAAAGATAAAATTGAAAGT
>Ga0325402_1001899_pt1 | contig 17831 bp, 7 predicted proteins | sample PopdelMetagenome_22_FD_207212 | JGI IMG/M metagenome (GOLD analysis project Ga0325402, IMG submission 207212) | Populus deltoides microbial communities from Bellville, Georgia, United States - Xylem-PdKOR-R3 | ecosystem: Host-associated > Plants > Phyllosphere > Stem > Wood/Secondary xylem... | reverse complement strand
AATAACTTAGAGTCCGCTCTAGCAATTAAAATAAACAATCATAGGAAAAATAAGCATAGGAGAACAAACATATTCATCATATAAACTGAAAAGAAAAGGTAAAATAAATCTCACATTTCTTGAAATCTGAAGGTTTCCGTGTCCTTGCAACTAAGAAAAAAGTGTTTAGCCTTACATGTTTGTTGAAAAACTAATAAAAAAGGAGGAATGTATAATTTCGGGTTTCTTAGAGGAAGGGGGCGTTTTTCTCTTCTTAGCCAGCTCCCCCCTTTCTCTTCTCTTATTCATTTTATATCTTAGGAAACCCTAGTCTCTATTTTACAAAAATGTCCTCCCTTAAGTAAACAGTTTACAATTAAGTATTTCAATAACTATTTTCCTAAAACAAAAAATTGCCTTGCATAAAATCTTCAAGCTTTGACTTAGAGGAGCTAAATTACTAAAATAAAAACTTGGATATCGGTTTAGATGCTTCGGAACGTAATTTGGACTCGTTTCTTCACGAAACCTGTTTGCTAGCAGAATTCAGTTGTCATCTTTGAAAAATCATATCTCTCTCATATGACATCTTTTTTTTTTTTTTGAAAGTTGGAGAGTTGATAGGTATTTGAGTTAGAAATCCAACAAAATTAAGTTTGCATCAATTGGACTTTTATAGCTCCAGATATTCAAGTCGGAATGCCCGAAGGTCAACACTAGCAGATTGCAAGATTTGACTTTGAAGGCTGCGATTTCCTTGCTCTTCCTTATTTTATTTTCTTGCCTTATATTTACAAAAAGGTATGGATGTTAGCTTTTTAATGCCACTTGAATCACTTCATTTCGATCTTTAGATCTCACGCTCTATACAAAACATTGACTGACGGTCAAATCTGCCAATTACCTCCAATTTACTTCTTTTTGCATCTTTCATCCAAAAGTGCCTTTAAAACATAAAACAAAGAATATCAAGGCATTTTATATATAAAACATAGGAAAAAAAAACTAGTTAAATATGGGTGAAACTATCGAATAATATGGTTGCATCAAACTGGAGTCTGAAGAGTGAAGGAGTGATAGGAGTCAATTAATTTTTTCACTTTTGTCAAACTCGTAAACTCGGTCCGAGTTGATCGAGTTGACCGAGTTTAACCGAGTTTGACTAAGTTTAACTGAGTTTGACCGAGTTTGCTGGTTTTCAAGTTTTTAACCCGATTTTACACGTTATTGATTTTATGAGTCAACATATATATGTATATATGTTGACTTATAAAATCATACGATTTTACGAGTCAAATCACAATTTTACTAACCATGGTGATTACTGAATGCAAATGTACTGATTTGTGACCATTGATGTGTTAAGTGGTGCGACCGGGAACAAACCTTCAACCGGACAAGGACACTCCACGGGAGACACAGGTAGGTGGTTTCCACCTCTTTCTTGTTAATGTTATGAAATGATTTAGTTACGGATGATATGTTATTGAGTTGTTGATGAATGTTAAACCGACTAAAAGATGTTGATTGAGTTGCTGATGAATGTTAAACCAACTATGAGATATTGATTGAGTTGTCGATGAATGTTAAACCGACTATGAAAATGTTGATTGAGTTGTGAATGAATGTTAAACCAACTATGAGATGTTGATTGAGTTACCAATAAATGTTAAACCGAGTATGAAATGTTGACTGATTTATTGATGAATGTTAAACCGACTATGAAATATTGATGAAGTTGTCGATGAATGTTAAACTGACTATGAAATGTTTATGAGTTATTGATTAGCTTCGGCTAATGACATCCGATATGGATGGTCAAGTTGAGTTTGATTATTAGTTTCAGCTAATGGTATCCTAGATGGATGGTCGGGTTGCGTTGATGACTAGCTTCGGCTAATGACATCCTAAGGGATTGCTGGGTTGTGATTGATGATTAGCTCCGGCTAATGGCATCCTAAGAGAATGGCAAGGATGAATTGATGATTAGCTTCGGTTAATGGCATCCTAAAAGATTATCAGGTTACGATTGATGATTAGCTTCAACTAATGGCATCCTAAAGGGATGGTCGGGATGAATTGATGATTAGCTTCGGCTAATGGTATCCTAGATGGATGGCCAGGTTGCGTTGATAATTAGCTTCAGCTAATGGCATCCTAGAGGGATTGCCAGGTTGCGATTAATGATTAGCTTCATCTAATAGCACCCTAAGGGGATAGCTGAGATGAATTAATGATTAACTTCGGCTAATGGCATCGTAGAGGGATGGTCGGGTTGCGTTAATGATTAGCTTCGGCTAATAACATCTTAGATGGATGGCTGGGTTGCACTGATGATTAGTCTCGGTTAATGACATCCTAAAGGGATGGCCGGGTTGAATATAACGATTAGATTTGGCTAATGGCATCCTAGATAGATGACCAAGTTGATTATAAGGATTGGCTTCGGCTAATGGTATCCATAGGAGTTGACGGGTTTGATTTTATGATTAGTTTTGGTTAATGGCATCCGAGATGGATGACCGAGTTTGGATGTTGTGATTAGCTACGGCTAAAAACATCCAAGGTGGATGATCAGGTTAAAGTGAAGTAATTAACCCCAACCGATATTTAAATTTCAGCCCCATAACTCCTATAATGAGGTTGGAGCGTATGAGTGAGAATAATACACTTAACGAAATAATAAGGATTATACAATGCATATGAGAAGTAAAAGAAGGAATGTACCCATTCTAAGTTGATAACAAAAAGTAACGATAACGTTCTTCTAGTTGTTTAATATCATGTTTAGATTATTTACAATACTTGTATCCAAGTTGTTTTTATAACAAGGACATCAAACAATCAAGGTGCATAGGAAAACCCTTTCCACGGGCTCACATATTTTAAAAGGTGCTATGTAATAGTATATTTTAGGTGTTATGTATTTGATAAGAACAAACGAACTAGTTGAATATTTTCCATTTGATACTTTTGTAAAGACTTGTATCGAAAAGTGTAATGGAATACAGATGTGAAAGTACGATCTTGTAAACATAATATGGTGAATGTATGCATATGATATTCCTTTTTATGAGAATATTGTATTGTAAAATCACATGAGTATTGCACTACACCAAGAGGTGAATTCTTTTATGATAAATTTTAAATATTGCTACGAGAACATGTATTGTCACTTTTATGGAATGTTGATATACACTACCCTATGTGAGTTGTGCCTTGCTAATGAATGAAATGCATTTATAAATTCACATAATGATATTGTGAAAAGCATTAAAAACCTAATGACTCACCAAAAAAAAAAAATTCCATCGATTTTTTTCTATGAAAAAGCCAAGTTGTTACAGTCTACATTCACATGGATATTTCTTAACTTTTTGATATAGGATAACTATATTACATTTCATGCCTCATATTTCTTTTTTTGTTGCCTACATTCACTTGTATTATTTCAAAACTTTTTCATATGAATTATTAAAATCTTAATATTTTTTAAAATAATTTTCTCGGGTTAACCCATATGATCCAAGACCTAACCCCTTGACCAAATCAACTACAAAACTAGGTTTAATAATTATGGTTACAATGCCTGCATGTTAAGCGTGGTCGTTAATTTGATATCAATTTTCTTAGTTATTTTATTAGATTATTGTACCAACCTATGTTGTATGTTGGATTAATATTTTTTTTAATGTAAAAAAACATTAAAGTGTTATTATCATATTTTATAATAAAATGTGGACATAGACTCATTGTATTGTAGACCACACTATTAATTTGCCTTATTAATTTGCAATTCTAATCATAAGTATTCCAAACAAGGAATCAATTTTGATTAGCTATTTAAAAAAAAAAAAAAAACGAGGACAAGACACATAACTTAACAAAACATGGTGATTTTATTAGATATAAAAGCTACATGTAACTCAAAACACATCCAAACTTCATAACCTGAAAAAACTTTCTAAATAATTATAGTGGATAAACCATTTAGTTCTTGGAAGAGGACTGATGAAGGCACATTCCTAAGGCGATTGCTTGTTTCAACAATTACAAGATTGCACCGAAAGTTTTTTTTGCCCATAAAAGTCAATCATTCAAATGTACATATTTAGATATTTTTTAGATAAGTGTTCCACGCTAGCGAAACCAAGTTTTTCCCGGCATAAAAAAAATATATTTAGATGATGGTAGCATTTTCAAAGAAAAAAGAAAGAAAAATTAAGACATAGATAATTAATTTGAGTTGATTGAATACACTCGGTTAAATTAATAATATGACTTAAAAACTAAGGCATTGACAGTAAATTGAATGAACAAAAATTGGAAATAATTACCTATAAAAACTGAGCTATCAATATTATACTCGAGAGGAGAAAAAAAAAAAACTTTAGAGACTCATCATTTTTCTGCAATGGACATCGCTCCATCACCAAAGATATCTCACCGAGATGGTTTTAACGCCACTGTAAAACACTATACAACGATAATAGAAAAGATCGCGCGTGCCGTTAAAGCAACAACCCAAAAAGCAAACAAAATAAAATATCATGAAATAAACATCTTATGCTTATATTTAATCAATTAATTTAATTTAATTTAATTAAAAAAGTTATTTAAAAAATTAAATTTAACAAAGAATGATAAATAAAAAGATACGAGTAACTCGGGTTATTTTTAAAATTAGTGAGAAATCCTATCGAAAAAAATAAAAAAATAACAGAGTCCAATCTATTAAATAAATGCTGAATGATGAAATCGAAAAACCATAAGTTAAAAAACAAAAACAAACTTAAGTGAATCTCCTTAACTTAGGTTAATCTCTCAAACTCACAACCTATGAAAATCTTAGACCCGAGCAAAACTCAATTCCCAACCAATTTAATATTGAAGGATGGATTCAGATTTTTTAAAAAAAAGACTTGTCAAAGTAAAAAAAAGTAGTAATAAAAAGAATGAGGATCAAATCTTATAGGAAAAAAATGGAGGATGAAATTGTAAAAAAATAATTAATTTTAAAAACTATCTCAAATAAAACAAATAACAATCAAAATAATGATCATCAAATTTGAAAAATATAAAAATTAGAGGTTAAAATAAAAATATAAAAATTTTATAAATTTGAAGAAAATGTAAATTAAATGGCTGCTTTGAGAATTTAGAGGGTCATGTGTGGAAATCGAGAAAGAGAGAGAATAAAAAATATAAAGATTTGTTGGCCACACGTGCCACCTAGAGATGGAAGGGTAGTTGAAAGGATTCAAGTGCCTTATGGAAGCCACTATTTGGTCACTGCACACCCTCTTACATACTATCCGAATGTCACAGACATGTCTCACATGCTAGCACGCGTTAGTCAATTTTGATTTTTAAATAATATTTTATATTTATTAAAATATCAAATTGTCTTTTAGTAAACTCAATAATAACTAAGAAAATAAGATGAAAATATGAAAATGTTCCTGGACATCATTTCAAAAAAAATTACTTTTAAGAGTATTAGAGTTATTTTATGTGCTTCAAAAAGTAAAAATACAAAAAAGTCCCTAAATGTTAGTTTAAAATTTTTTATTTTTAAGATTAATTTAGTCATTTTAATGTTTTTTTTTAAAAAAAAGAAGGTATATAATTAATCAAATTTGAAGAGTTTGGGAACTTAAAAGAAGAGGAAAATAAAGATGAAGTATATAAAGTTAAGGTGCTAAAATTAAGATTATCTCCGGCAAAATTCCAACGCGTGACTTGTACAATCGGCGAAGACTGATCCAAAACTCTGGTCCCACAAAACAGCAATCCTTAGCCGTTGGATAAAAAACTCCCGCAGTCAAACCCAACCCCCCATCTAAAAGTAGAAGTAAACCCTCACTCTTTCTCCTCCCTCAAGGATACACCACCATTTCCCGGTTAGTAATCTCTCCACCTCTCTCTTTTCTTGTACTTGAATAATTGTTTCAAATTCCCGTTCGGTCTTTATTAACGAAAGTTTCATTTATAAAAAAGAAGAAAGAAAAAACTATATCAAGGGTAATTAGTTTAAATAAATCAACCAGTTTATATCTCCTGAAAAATTCGTTGGAAATTTCATTTCTGTTCTAAAATTACGTTTTTTCAGTTTAATCTAATATCAGTTTTTGCTTATTTTGAATATGATGTCTCAAATGTTTATAAATAGGAGTCTACCTCGTCAAGGGGAAATCTTCCTGGTGATAAATTCCAAGAGCTTGTGTATTGAAAGTGTAATGGTGGACCCATGGTGGTCTTTATTGGGTGCAGCAATACCTGCTATAATTGCAAGGCAAGCATTGAGGATGAAGAAAAGAAGAGCTGATGAGCAGAGGTTAAAGAGTGCTAGAGGCCGTGAAAAGAGCTCCGATGAAATTTTTGTTTGCGAGAGGGTATGCACTTCGAAGAGGATGCTAAAGAAGGTTGGTGCATTATCTAAAGATCCAACTATTGATACTTGTGTGACTGTTTGTGGTGTTTCTGAGCTCGATGCTTGTGCCGATGCGTGTGCCAGAACTGTTTGTGTTAATCAACACCAAGTGCCTAACTGGAATGATATTTGCCTTCGGAGGTGCCAAAGTGAGTGTCTTAGGCTATCCAGATCCTTTGAAACTTCTTGAGAGGCTCTTGTACCGTGTCTGTCGTTTGTCTTGGATTTACATAAAGTTTAGTGTAATTTACATTTCCTCGAGGAATTTGATGGAATACTTTGTTCAAAATGGAAATGGAAATGGAAAAGGAAAAGGAAAGGGAAATTAGCATTTTCTTTGGTTTTGGTCATGCTCACGAACTGTTCGACCAATTGTCTACGGACCCTTTCCTTTCTATTCTGGTTCTTGGGAGGAAAAATTAGGTCCATTCTTTTGCTATCGAGTACTTCTATTCTGATTATCTTCTTTTAGTTTTCAAGTGTTACTGAATTCTTTAAAGGACCTCGCCTGAATATGATATGCGTACTCCTCGTAGAAACTGCCTTTTCATTGCTTCTACTTTATAAGCTCCACGTGGAAAAGAAAAAGAAAAAACAATTAACGAAATGCTCTTTCATCTAGAGGTTGAGGTTTCGCCATTAGGCTATGTGATGACCAACTGATCTTATCATCATACCATGGATAAACGCCCAGACTTGTAATCAGTGGTGGAGTTAGGGGTTTATTTTAGATGAGGTAATAAATTATTAATAAATACTATATTATATAAAAACATGTTAGAAATTAATTCAAAATATACATGCTAATTCATATCAAGTAAAATTAATTTAAAAATGCTTTTAAAATGAAAAAACTTACATTATAGTTGTTTTATTTAAGTTTTCATACTTTGAAACCGTTTCATAATTATTTTTGTTATCAATCTTATTAAAGATATCTTTTTCAATGTATACAATCAAATTGTCATTCATCCACTTATCTCACATCCTATTCCGCAATCTATTCTTGACAATATGTATAGCAGAAAAAACTTTCTCCACTTTAACAGTTACAATTGGTAGAAGTAATGACAATTTAATAAACATCTATACCAATAGAAATATCAAATTCTTCTTTGTTTTTACCATTTTCTCTACAAAACTAGCAATACCTTCAATACCAGAAAACTCATCATCACCACGTAGATCAATAATATAAGTATCAAGATGGTCACCAAGTACCATAAGGTCCACTATAGAGAATTCATTGGGATAAAAAAGAGCAAGGCTAATAAGCTTTTCTTTATTGAAAGTAGAGAAAGAGTCACTTGGGTTTAAACATGCCACACAAAGAAGTAACTCCGTTCTCGTCTCAAAACGATCATCCAATTTAGTAAGTTGCATGTCAATGATATTGTTAAACAATTCATAACGGAAATGGTGTAGGTTTGTAATCCCTTGAGATTTTCGCCTTGAATACCCACGGAGCTTGTACTTATCATCCATGTTTAGAATATCAATATCATGTTTGATGCAAAAAAATGACACTTATTCGAATAAGGATTCCCAATCATTCTCTCATCATTTTGAATCGTTCCTTTGATGTTTTCAATAAACTCACAACATTTTCTATGTCTTGATCTTTTCTTTGTAATGCTTGTGAGAACTCATTAGTAACTGCTAGTATCATTCTCAAACAAGGAAGCATGAACACAAAATTAAATGATTCCATAATATCTGTTAAAACGACTGCTTTCGTTCTCTGTTCTGAGTTCATCCCATTCTCTCTTATAATCTTAAGCACATCAAGAATTGATGAAAACATTACAAGTAGACGAATAATTGTAACATAGTGAGAGCCCCAATGGGTATCACCATACCTTCTAAGAGAAGTTTCTTGATTCAGGCCTCGTCTACTATAAATTTCTCTATTTTCAAGTCCTTCAATAATTCTAGCATATTGTTTTTCTCTAATCACCTTTTTCCTTTTACATGATGCTCCAATTATGTTTATAATGCTAGAAATGAAATTAAAGACATCTCCAACTTCATTATGCTTCTTTGTAATATCACAAGAGTCAATTAAAGTCTGTGAGCAAAACAATGTAGATAGTATGCACTTGGATTGCTATTTACAATAAATGCTTTCAAGCCATTAAATTCACCTCACATGTTACTAGCTCCGTCATATCCCTAACCACGCAATCTTAATATGCTTAGCCCATGTTTAGAAAACAAAGTTTTAATAGCTACCTTGAGTGAACTAACAGTTGTATCTGACACATGTTGAATGCCAAGAAAACATTCAATTATATGTTCATTGTTGTCTATATATCGTAGAACAATTGCCATTTGTTCCTTAATTGATATACGTAACTCATCAATTAAAATTGAAAATAATGAGTCACCTAGATCTTTGATAATCACATTTGTAATCTCCTCTACAGCAGCTTGAGTAATGTCTTTTTGAATATCTGGAGAAGTCAATTTATTATGTCTAGGAGCTTCACTGAAAGTAACTTTTTTAATAGCTTCATTATTTGTGAAAAGGAAATGCAAGTTTCCTTGGTTGCTTAAACATTCACATTCACATTCATCATGGCCACGAAATGGAAGTCCTTGGTGTAGTAAAAAATAAGCACAAGTTTGATAATCACTTTGACTCTTTACTATCTGCTCAGATAACAAAGTCATGATACTTTATTTTTCATTCATCAAATTCTCACATTTTATCTGAGCCGTATTGTGACTACTATTAGACTTTCCAATATGAAGGTCAAATCTTTCCTCTTTTTTTTTCAATTTGAAAACCCATCACCTATAAACGAATTAACACCCCCTTTTGACTTGAAGATGTAACAATACAAGCAAAATGCAACATCTTTGGTTATGCTGTACTTTAACCATGTTGGATATGCACCAAACCAAGACGAATTAAAACATCATAGTGTTGATATATTCCCAAATTGTTTTTGAGGAAAATCACAATGTGAAGGTTGACAAGGACCCTTTTGTAGATAAGCTCTTCAGATTGCATCTCCTATCATTTACATGGTATTCATAAATTGGTCTTTTTAAGCTAGGGTCAGCAAGGAGAGTGTCGAGGTTGATTTTAGTATGACTTTTCTTTGATCTGGATTGAGTTACATGACTTGAAGCTTTGAATGAGTTTTCATCCTCAAGGGATTTACGCTTAAAATACTTGTCTAGTGACACGTTAATTTAATTGATGAACTTGCTGGGTTTTTTTATCATCATTAATGTCTACATAATAATTAACACAACTACACAATAATTCGCTGTTAAACAAAAGTCAGTTGAGTTACACAATAATTCTAAATCTTTCATATGAAATTCATAGAAAAATATACATCAATTCATCAAAACTCGTTTTAATTCATATCTATATGCATATAATAAGTATGTTGATTAAATTAATTCTAGACACACACAAAAAAGCTGTATGAACTCACTAAGTCAAATATGTGAAATAAGTTTTAATATTACTCTAGTTTCAAATAAGAGAAAATACCAAGAGAGAAAAAGTGTAACTTATGAGATTTAAATCCAAGCCCTCTCCTAACTCCAAGTATCTCATTAACAACTAATTACAAACAAATATGTGATATATAATGACAATCAATATATTATATTTTGATTTATCACCATAATTAATCCATGATTATAGTGAATTAAGAGACCTTAGTTAAATTTAAATCAAGCTCTAATCCAGGTTGGACTACCATGCTAAAAACAAAATGAAAAACCATATTGTTTGCCTAGTGTCTGTGTAAGAGGAACATTACTTGAAAAACATGCTTTTTATTTGATATTTTACTTACAAACAAATCATGTGAAAATGTTAAATTTCAATAAACTACTCTGCCAATGCAACAGATGCCAAGAATAGTGGTTTTGCATGAACATTAATTTATTCTTTTATAATAAGAAAAGAAACATTTAATTGATTAAATTAGTAGATTCCAACATTTATTTTGAATATATTTAAACATATTCATATCAAAACCCCTAAATTATCATAAACCCTAATATTTTTAATAACTAATTATAAAAGAATAAAATTAAAATTAGATAATGAAACAAATAGAAAAGATGAAGGAAATTTATCTAAAGCATAAAGTAAAAGAGGTTACTTGCTTAACTGGTCTTGAAGAGAAATTTGCATAAGGGAGAGAGGCAAGGAATAACAGCTCAAAAGGAAAAAGGGCTCTCGGTCGGTTAGTTAGTAGAAGAAAAAGACAAAAAAGGGAAAAGTTTGGGGTAATAAGCTAGACACACACACACACATATATATAAAGATATAAGTCAACAATAATAACTTTTCGTGTATCAACCCCTCACCAAACTATTATATTAATATTCTAATATAAAAAATATTTTTAAAAAAATTAAGGGGGCAACTGCCCCCTTTTGCCCCTATGTGGCTTCGCCACTGCTTGTGCTTTGAATGCATTTTGGTTGAGTTATTTATAGTCAATTTCCATGCATGGTTACTTAATTTCCAACCAAAAGTGCCATACAGGCATATATTTAGAGGACTAACTATTTTTTCTAGCCCTTCTCTATTGTTTGCAACAAGACATAGCACGATCGACATTCGTATAATTGGAAAAACAACATTTATTGATTTGCACCATTGGTATAGGTAGTTTCCAGCTAATTGACAAAAATTTTCAAGTTAAAAGTAGTACAATAAGCATGCATACTCCTCCTAGAAGACTCCAATGAAACTTGATTGTGCCTATTGCAAATGTTCTTCGTTGAGTTTCGAAGACTTCCACAGATATTGTTTAGATTTCTTAGTCGTTCGCCTCCAAGCAGTAAGCTCGTGTGGGTATTTTCCAAAATAAATCTTGCTCCAAGTAGAGATGTAGAGTATATTTGCCCACGCTATGCTGCAAGCTAATTTTTTTAACATAAAAATAATAATAATGCGCAAGCGTTTACATTATATTTCTTGACACCATGAAAAAATTATAATCGCCAATCAAACATTTTATACATGTATTTAACTAAATAAATCAAGAGTAATATGTAATAATAAATTAAAAAAAGTTATTAACAATAATTATAGATTAAATTGAAAAATTAAGAGATAGATAACTATTAATGATGTGAACCTCATGATCATGTGGTCACACAACTTATAATCAATGTTGAGATCTGATCTCGAAAAGTCAAAAAAGATCTGATAGGAATGTGACACAATGAAAACATGTCTCAAGGCATCAACATTATTAGAATGAAGTCGAATGATACCTCGAAATTAGTTAATCTTTGATAAGTTAGAATCAATTCATTTAAGAACAAAAAAAAATACAAGAATCTCTCTCACACATTAAAACTGAAAAGTTTAAAAGTATTATTCATCAAAGGTGTTGAAATTTAGGCTTAACATATGTTTAAATAATTCTAAGAAATTAACCCTAATGAATCTACCCTTGTAGGCTGAATTGACCCACCTACAGAAATTAACCTAAAACATTTACTAGTAAGCCCAAATCCTGATCCAAACAAGCCTTGGATCTTAGCTGAAATCCAAAGTATTAAGCTTAAACATATAAATAATAAATGAAAATAACAAGTCTGGATAATAGCTTGTTGATACTACATATAATAGAAAGAAAAAAAAGATAAAATATCTTAATTCCTTAGCTTAAATAACCTTTGGCTGAGATCCACATTCCTAGATACTCTAGGATTGGTTAGCCAACTTTTAAAGTCCTTTAGATTCTAGAAAATTTGATTTGAATAGGAATTTAATTGCTGAAATCTACTTTCCTTATAAGACTGAGATTTCCCTTTAGAATATGAAAAACATTCTTAGAAATTAATTTCTCTTATAGCCACCCATTCACATTCCTTTCTTGACTAGAAGAATCAAATCTTTAGTATTAAATAATCCTTCCAAGTATAGGATTCATATCTAAATGCCCCTTTAGTTTCCTTGCATTACTAGAAAACTTTCTTCTTTGTTGCTAAATATTCTTCTAAATAATAGGAACAATAATAAATGAATCTCTTTCAATTTTAGAAGAATATCTCACTCATCTTTGTAAGAAAAGGATCTCTACATCTTATAGCCCAAACTCACACTACTAAAAAATGTATTAATTAGCAACGGATTATTCCGTTGCAGATAATATTAAAATCCGTTGCTAAAACAATTTAGCAACGGAATTAGCAACGGACAAAATCTGATGCAGATTTGTCGTTGCTGATTTTTCAGCAACGGATTTTTCCGTTGCTAATTTCGCAGCAATGGATAATCCGTTGCTGATTCACAAAATCAGCAACGAATTATCCGTTGCTGATTCACAAAATCAGCAACAGATTTTCCGTTGCTGAATATATTATTTTTATTGAATTAATTTTTTATTTATGAATTTTAATTTGTTTAATTAATTATTTATAGATATTTTAAAAGTTGTAGAATATATATAACCAACATAAATTAATATTAAAAATAAATGCATCACTAATAAAAAAAAATGGAATAAAAATAATATTCATATTATAAAAATTTAGTTAAACTTGCATTAATACAAACGAAATTAATGGTACAATAACAAATTAAATTAATAAAGGCAAACATATTATAAAAAATTACATTAACAATACGAGCACCTATGTCTTAGAAAGACGGCTAAGGGAGATGGAAAGTATTGCTTACATTTCGTCTGCCATTTAGTCTTCCAAGCCGTGAACTTACATTAACAATACGAGCACCTACAGCAGAAGGTCTCATCAAAGGAATCAGAGATTGAGTGACATTTTTGGTACCATAATAGTTGGTAGCACCAACATTCTGGGCATGTTCAACCGAATTGTCAGCCCCAAGATTGTAATTAACACCAGCATTATTCACCTGCAAAAGGAATAATATGCATAAGACATGTCAAAGAAATTCAGGACAACATGTAGGTTAAAACATACATAAAACATGGAATTATGGTATAACTATTGCCAGAACTGAACAGTAAATTACAGTCAACTTACCAGAACATCTATTCCACCATAAGTTTGTTCTATCCACTCAGCAAATTTCTTGATGGATAAAGAATCTAGGACATCAAGTTGATGGAAATCCACACTCAAACCCAACTCTTTCAAGACATTGGCAGCTTCAAGACTAGTGCTACTTTCTCGTGATGTCAGGATAACTGTTAATCCATGGTCTGCAAGTTGTCTCGCTGTCTCAAATCCTATTCCTCTGTTCCCACCAGTCACCACAGCGACAGTTTCTGATGACCACCACCTGCAAACATTCCACCAAATTTATTACTCTATAGTTGTGACTTGGATCAATATGAAGCATCCCACATCCTAAAGTTGAATAACTTAAGCCCCTAACAAACCATATCCCCCAAAACTCTAGTTTGCAGTTCACAATCCACATGTACAACAGAGGACTCTGATCATGAACACAACACCACCTAACCACTGAAATCAGAGGTGCAGGCATTTGACCGTTGAATTAAACCAAACCGAATTGTTTTGCAACAGAACGAATAGACAAAGAAAATGCACTAGCATTTTCAAACCATTTCTAAAACAAGTTCATAGAATACTAAAGTGAACCACATTTCTGAAACACATATACTTATCTTGCATATTTGACTACACTTTAAAAATAGCAGTGCAAACATGTTTAACTAAGGTCAGCTATGAACATCTTTAAGCTAATACACGCACTGCTTTATGTTAATGCAGATAAGAGATGGCCAGAAAGTATTTTAACATAAAAAAGAAACAGCAAACATTTAATGTAAGACAACTGCATCTTTCGTTTGGTTTTAATTTCATTCTTGGAACAGCAGTATTTTTTCCACAAAACATACTGTAGCAACACCAAATTGAGTAAGGGCTTCAAATGAAGGGATGGTGAAACTTAAAAGTTTTCCTGGGCTCCTGCAAAAGAATGAAGATAAAGCTCAACAAATGGACACCTAAATAGAAGCATGGTGACGCACACAAGCAGTGCCATAACTAAAAAATTGTTCAAATTGCACAAATGATAAGAAGGCTACTGCAAAGAAAGCTCCCTCCCTAGTCTTTTCCGGTTTTTGTAACTAGTAATTTATACCACTAGTTAGGATTACATCTTTTTGCGTGCTCTGTTTTGCAACATTTTTACTAGTTACTGCAAAGAAAGCAATAGTTTTGCAACTGTAGTTAGGCTACTTTCCACAACATTTTTCATGCTCTATTTTGCATCATCTGTTCAACATAAATCTCAACCCCCCCCCTTTCTGTATATATTTTTTTATACCTCACCCAGTTAATAAATTTAAAATAAAATACATTACATTAATAATTAAAAATATTAGCATGTGATAAAAGCCATATTTAACAAATAATTTGCAAAAAATCAAACAAAATTATTATTCTCATCAATAAAATTAGTTAATAAAATAAAATACATTATCTCTAAATTACAAATAAAATCTCTCAAATATGGTTTCTAATTATACCTGTTTTAATTTGTTATACCGTCTACAAGTGGATTCTTAGGAGCACAACATGATTCTTTGCAAATGGGAGCACACCACAACACAGTTCTTTGCAAGTGGGAGCACACCACCGTCCTTTGCAAGTGGGTTCTTGAGAGCACAACACAGAAGAAGTAAAGCAAAAGTGGGGTTATTGAAAAGGGATGTTTTGGAATTACATATTCCTGGACAATAATTTAAGAGAAAGTGACAGAGAAGAAGTGGGTTTCATGAAAAGAAAGAAAGGGATAAATTGATTGGGTTAGGGTTTTTTATGTGGAGAATAAAAGTTGTTTGATTTTGAGTTGGAGTAATTAATTGTTTCTTCCCGGGTGTTTTTTCGTTTATATATATATATAAAATTCAAATTTTGTTCTTCTCTTTATCACCACAGTCATTGTAGACCGTGTCATTATATTAGCAACGGATAATATCGTTGTTAATTTTTAATATATTAAATTATTTATTAGCAACTATTTTTTCGTTGCTAAATCGGTTATTAATATTAAAAAATTAATATATATATAATTGGTTGCTAATTTATTGCTAAATTTGCATCTGAAATATTCCGTTACTAATTGCCGATGCTATTGATCTTTTTTTTAGTAGTGTCATACTTATTAATATAACCTTAATCAGACCTGATACAAACTCTTAATAAGCTTACTTTGCTACCTAAATTAGACCCATACATGGGCTGACCTAATTTTGTCAAATGAACCATTAAAGAGATTGGACCGAACCCATTATCATACACAAACCAAGGCTAGCTAAAACTATCCCATGCCCAAAACCTATCATGGCCGAATGGAACACAAGCTAAATCCTAAGAAAAAAGACAATCTTGACCGAATTGCCTCCCTATCAAACCTAAGCACAAAACCAAAGGCCTATCATGTGAAATTCATGGTTGAACTGTATCAATTAAGATATACAATCTCGCAACAAACTTGATTATGTCTATGTAGACACAATTTTAAGCACTTGAAATTAGATAAGCACATATATACAAATATTTGATTTTATTAAATTTATGATTGATTACAATCTCTATTTAAAATATTCTTACAAAAAGAATGAACAATCCTCTGATTTTTCCTTTGGATTTGATAAATAGTGATTTGATTTATTTGCAAAATCAAGTCAAGATTTGTGATTTGCAAGAACACGAATTTAGACATGTATTATGAAGTGAGATTTGATACTTTGAAGAGTACCTTTGATTTGTCTTTAAAGTGTTGAAGAATTCTAATGAGAAGCTTTTAGGCTTGATCTAGTAGAACCTCATTTTTTGTAGACTTCAATCATAGATGAAAGAGACTTGAGAGCTTCTCTTGAAGAAAATTTGTATCTCTAAGAGTCCTCATCTTTTTTTATAAGTTGAGGCCCTCTATTTATAGAGATTTGTAAGAGATCTTATGTTCTTTTCCAATGCCACATGACATGATTTTATTAGTTGATCTTTATTGATGAAATTTTGCATTTATGATAAGATATTTTGAATATTTCATACCATATATCAACATTTCATTGACCAATAAATATATGAAGTTTTATTTATTTTTCATGTCAAAATATTTTAATTTTATTTTATCCTTTCATGTAAAAGTAAAGTAAAAATAACACATGGTAAAATTTGATTGTTAGAAAATTTTGGTTTCTAGAAATCCTCCCTTGAGACAAGTTCACTTATATTTGAAAATAAGTGGGTATGTCTTGGAAATATAGTTGAGAGGGTTTTATATTTTAAATATATTTTTGACTAAAATTTGATTTGATCATATTAAATTTTCATAATAAATAGATATATTTTATTGTGAAAATAAAATAAAATAGTCAAAATTAGAAATTTATGGAATAATTTTGATTGATATTTATCAAATCAAATAATAAAATCAAATTTCAGTATCTCTTTTAAAACAATTATATATTTTAGGGATCAAATAAAATTTGTTTTTATGCATGAATAATAACTTTGACTTAGCCTATAAGATTTATTTTTTTCACTAGAAGTGATTATTATGACATCTTGTTTTGAAGGTATTGTTATCTTGAATTTAATGGTGCGATTCATTCATAATTCCTGCTAGCGGTTACTGAGTTATCATATTAAAGATTTTGATTCTTTTTCTTTCTTTTCTCTTAATATGCTTGCACTCATATTCTTTGATGATTTATTTCCTTCATTCCCGTTCAAGCATTCTTTACCTTAAAACTGCTCGTACAAGTTGTTTTCCTTTTTAACAGTATAATTTTTTTTTGAACATTGTCGTAGAGAACTTGGCACAAACTGACTTTGCTTATAGGAAATTTTTTTTTTGTCTTGGTTACCGTGCTCCATCCTTTGTTAATGTCCTCATTTCCTAAATGAATTGCTGAGAGAGAGGGGAAAGAAATAAGTGCAGAACCCACTTTGTATTATAGAACAAGAATTATTGCCTTTCGCTATGACTTGAACATGAAAGATTTTAACTTCCCATGTACTTGTTTCAGAAGACGAAAAGTACCTTGCACAGCCGACCTTTCTATCACAAAATAGGAGGGTTTTTCTTCTTCTTTTGTAATCAGGCTAGGGTCCCTGGTGTGGCTATAAAAGACCACTAAATTGCCTTTCTTTCTGCTGTAAATAGTACAACCTTTTCTTCTTCCTTGACCGTCAGCACGGCCACCACCAGATAGAAGGTATCCATAGCTCTAGCACGACCTTTTCTTCTTCCTTGACCGTCAGCACGGCCTCCACCAGATAGAAGGTATCCATAGCTCTTTAGCAGGTATGTATGCCTCCATTCATCATTTGTTTTAATACAACTGTACGTTTGTTTTTTGAAGATTTTAAACAAGAAGGAAGATGCCCACCCTATTTGTGCTATCTTCGTATCTCCAGTTATGTGTGTGGCTGTTCACTGCTAGGTGGCATCGAACCTTCC
>Ga0325402_1001895_pt1 | contig 17841 bp, 7 predicted proteins | sample PopdelMetagenome_22_FD_207212 | JGI IMG/M metagenome (GOLD analysis project Ga0325402, IMG submission 207212) | Populus deltoides microbial communities from Bellville, Georgia, United States - Xylem-PdKOR-R3 | ecosystem: Host-associated > Plants > Phyllosphere > Stem > Wood/Secondary xylem... | reverse complement strand
CATGATCATCCCTGAAATTTGTATGTAAACTAAAGAGAAAAAACATGGTCAGTCTAAATCCAGAGAGATCACAAGATCGTCAGAAATTAAAAGAAAAAAAAATAATTGTAAAGCAAAACTCAAATATAGTCTATATTAATAAGAGGTACAAGAAGGGAGGGAGAATATTTCCACGTACGTGGTAAAAACATAGCCATTTAACATGATTTAACGACAAATCACAAGATTTGAAAGAAAAGAATTATCAAAAAGTAAGAAAAAAAATGTCCTTTTCCCCTTGAAAAACGTACCGTGGGCAATATACACGAAACATGCATCACTTAGGACTAGGAGGTTTGCAGTGGCCTGGTCCAGGCAGGTTGCTGCAAGGATTAGGTCCTGATGGTTGAACGGGACGGTTACTTTGTGGAGAATACATGCTGCTTGCTCGGAATTTTGGTTGCTTGGTTGCAATCACAAGAGCAACACCGGCAGCAAGGATCAGAAACAAAAGTATACGAAAGAGAGGTCTCATGAAGATACTCATCATGGTTTTGACTATAACTTTCAGAGAAGGCTATGAAATACATCGAGAGGGAGAGAGAGCAAGGGTTTATATACATGGATTTCCAATGCTGCCAAGGAATTTTGCGTTCTCTCGTAAGTCAAAAAACAGAGAGGCATTGACTGATACACCCAATCGTGCAGTGAAGACTTACATAAATAGTTAAAGATGCGGACACCTGAATTGTTAGACCGACACTTGTACAGTTGTACGCCCATTTACGCTCTTTGCTAGCCAGTAATCACTGCGACATCTGATTTGTGGGACCGACACTTGTACAGTTGTACTCACATTTACACTCTTTGCTAGTCAGTAGTCACTGCAAACGTCACTCTCATCTTTACGAGGGATTCAAACTTATGGCTAGGAGAGCAAATCTAACATTTGATCAATTAAACTATCTCTCAAGATTAGGTGTGCTCTTTTACTGGGCCGAGAAGTAAAATTATCTTTACTCATTGAAGACTTGGAGTTTTGGAGCATGAAAAATCACCATGAAAAAATTATTGCTTTAAAAAAATAAGAAGCGCAAAATGTCTCGAATATATAGATATTAAAACAGACTCAAAGAGTTGATTTAAGAAACTCGTCACTTTGTGAGATGGTTATGAATTTTATGTTCTCTTTTTTTATATATTTATTTTTTAAAAAATAAATAATATAAATCATATCTCAATATATATTTAACAATTTAAGCTTTTGGGTGAAATATTTATTTAACTAAGTATAAAAATTTTATTGACCAAGTGAATACGAGTTTGAATTTCTTCAATCACATTTTATTTAATAAAAATTAAGCACAGGATATTATAGATTTGTGCAAATTTCAAGTCCAAAGAGCTTTCACTTGAAAAAATATGTTAGAAAATAATATAAATCATATCTTAAAATCTCAACTAACAATTTTTAGATAAAATGATTCTTCAACCTCTTTTTCTTCAAATTAAATCTCATAAAGTAATTAATATAACACCACTAGTTATGCCAAATTATTTTTGTACTTATCTATACACCAAAATTCAATCATAATACTGATTGGAATGCCAAATTATGGTGGCCTAGAGTTGCCATCTTTTTTTTTTTTTTAATTCCCTAATTTCACTTTTACTTCAAATTAATATAACAAAAACATGTGAAATCACTTCCAGTGGTTTTCTATATCAATTCATGACTCCATTAGTATAACATTCACTTTTTTAAAAGTGATTAAAAATTAAATATTATAAAAATCTTAAATAAATTAAATAAAAATTAAATAGAAAATATGATTAATTATATTATTTTATTTATTATTTAAAAAACCATATGATATAATTTTTTTAAAATGTGAAATATCCAGTTTTCCCTTTAAAAATCTGGTTATAAGAATTTATGCAAGTCCACAAACATTCGGTACGCAAAGGGCATCTCAATGTGAACATAATTCGGACTCTCAGCTTCTTCTTCTTTTTTTTTTTTTCTTTTGCGCCGCCAAAGATTCCCTGACCATCTTTAAACAGATGTAAACAATTTCTCTTATATATTTCGGCTTTGTTTGTTTGCTATAAAAGCGTTTTTTTTTTCAAAGTAGATTTTAAAAAAATAAATTATTTTTTAATGCTTTGTAGTATTATTAAAAATAATTTAAAAAATATTATCTAGTATTTAGTTATTTCATGAAAAATAAGCTGAAAAATAATTTATTAATAATTTTTTCAAGTTTATTAAAATAATAAGAAACAAATTAATCTTACAAATTAAAAAGTTGAATGAGAATGAAATTGAAAAAAAAATCTAATTTCATAAATTATTTCAAATAAAATAAATAACAATCAAAATAATAAAGATCAAATCTAACAGATAAAAAATTTGAAAGATGATGAAATTAAAATAATAGTAATTAGAATTTCATAAATTATTTCAACTAAAAGAAGTAACAATCAAAAGAATGAGGATCAAATTTGATAGATAAAAAGTTTCAATTAAAAAATAATAAGAGAAAAGCAAATGACAATCATATAAATAAGAACAAAAGTTAATATAAAAATCAAATTAAATCAAATTCTAAGGTGTAAAATTGAAAAAAAAACTTTCAAAACAAAATATATAGCAATCAAAAGTTTGAGGATCAAATTTGTTATAATCAGCAAATAATATGATATTTTAAAATTTTTCACAACTTCTCAAAGTGCATTTCATCCAAAATAAAAGAAAAACACTTTCCTGAAAACTAAACCAAATTTTTCATTGAAAAGTGTTTTCTGTTAACCAATTTTTCTAATGACAAACAAATACAGAAAAGCATGATGAGTATTGTCGTGGGGTCGCGCCGCAACGTTGTCTGAAGATGGCAGAGGCTCTTTGTCGTGCCTCCTAATGAGGTGTGGTGTGTTGGGAAGGGTTTTTGGATTTAATCATAAAATTATGATTAATGTTTAGAAGTCGTCACCTAGTATTATGGTCATTAAGAACATATGGTCTGTGAGAGTCTGGGTAACGGGCTGGTTATGCAAGGGAAATACGCATCACCCCCAGTGCACCCTACCTAAGGTAAGCTGCATTGTTATTTGATTGTTTTTTCTAAGTCGGATTTCTATTTATTGGTCTCGTCTACGGTTCAAGGTAGATCTCTCTTTATGAGAGTCTCTACCTTATCGGATGAAGTCCTAACCGTTCTAAAATCAAAATTTAGCATCGAATTTTCTACACCACCATAAGTTATTAAAGTCTACATCTAAATCCTAAACAAAATTGTAAAAGGGTTTTTGATATTTTGGTCAAATTCTAATGGATAATCATAAACTGGTTACGATATCCATTTTGTATTTTAAAACATGAGAAAGATGTAATTTTTTTTAATGTTTGTTTTTATGAAAACATGCATGGAAAACTTTTAGGATTTGACCATATGCATGAAAACAAAATATATTTTGTTTTTGTTTTTTTAAAAGGGGCAAATAATTAAAAATATTTAAGATTTTTTCTGAAATTTTTCTTGAATTTTTTTGAAAACATTTCGGAGAAAACCAGGTATCTTAATACCAGATTTATATCTTACAGTGTAAGTATACAACCCAATATTAAGCAAAATTGGTAGAAAAACATTTGAGAAAATCACAAATATTTTAAAATGCCCCTTGAAAATTTTTTGGATTTATTTTTTATTTTTAAATATAATAATAATATTTAATATATTTGATTATTACTTAAAAATACATTTTTATCAAGGTTTTATATCATCATTTTGCACTTGAAGTATCAATAACTCATTAACTAGAGCATGTTTTATAAAAACATGTCTAATAATATAAGATACCTTTAATTTATGGCAAATATTCATCTTAAATGCAAGCCTATCACATAAATCAAAATATTGATTGATGAGTTCAACTACTGAAATTGAGAAGACAAAGAAAGGGTAAGGCTTAGAAAATAGATGCTAGTTCAGTCCAAACTGGAACATTGTTTAGTCATTGGGTCATATCTGGAGCTGTAGATCTTGAATTTCAATTTGGTTTATATAGCTAGAAAGCTAAGACATGGGCCTAAAACATTCATATAGAGTCTAAGACTCAATTATGCTATTTGGAAGTCCAAATCTTAGCAATAACGAAGAAGTTGGAATCTGTCATACAACCCATACACTGTTTAGTATTCAGCCCATATCTCGAGTTTTAGAAGTCCAAATGCACCAGTTCTTTTTTGGTTAGAAAGCTGAGATAATTTTCTAGAACTTTCATGACAATCTGTTCAAATTCTGATATTAGCAATGATGTTTTGTTCAGACAAGAAGATAAGGATTGTCACCAAGTCAAGATGTGGCCACCCACTCAACAATTAGTCATCAAATCAATAATTTCAAATTTTTGCCTATAAAGGAGGCATTTCCCATGCATTTAGGCATCTTGATTTTCAGATCAAGATCATGTTCTTGCTTTCTTTCTATATATTTTTGTAATGCTTAAATTTTGCTTTCATTAATCTCTTGTTTATGTCTTTCATTTCCTTTCCTTTACTTATATAATCATGTTCTCCTCTTGTTTATCTATGTTTCTCTTATTCATTATGTTTAGCTAAGTTTATTATGTTAAGGTGAAAAGGTTACACTAATGATGTAAGAATAAGTATAGTATAAACTCAACATGGACTTTAATGTTTGATACCAACATGTTTTGTATTTGTTATCTTGTTCATTCTTAATACTTTACTTGTTTAATAGTTAATCTAGATTTATGTTGTATAACCCTTGGTACAACAAATACTTGGCACTTTCATAGCCCAACCGTATGGTATAACCGACACTTGTGCTATGAAAAGAACTTGACTTGTTAACATAAATTATAATCATGAATACCTGACAACATTTACAAGTATTAGCATTATTCGAATAAGATAACTAATATAATCATGTTAACAATTTATAATCCGATTGGAACTTTCTTTATGTGTGATTTCTGGTTGAGTAATAAAAAGAGTTTATACTATACTTGTTTGAAATACCATTAGTGGATCCTCTAACCTTGACAATTATTTTATCCTTGTTTAATCCTTATATCAATATCACATCTCAAAACTCTCTTCATCTCCTTTTCTGTTATTATTTATTTCTTTATTTATAGTTTATACATTTAACCTCCTTGTGGTTCGATCCCGGTCTTGTCGGATTATTTATTACTTCGACACTCCTACACTTGGGAGAAGACATTAATTTTTTTTATAGTGTCAATATTATTATATTAATAAATTACAAAATATATGGGTTAGGCCAGCCCAGATAGCCGGGCCGAGCTCAACCCAGAAAAAGGATGGGTCGATATCGGCCTAATGTAATATTTCTTCTTTTTTTTGGGGCCGGGCCAGACCCAGCCACTTGGGCTGGTCCATAACTGGCTCGGCCCAAACCTTGGGTTAATTAATTAGCTGCTGCATGCAGAAATGAATTGTGCATGTAGCAACCACGACAAGGAAGAAAGAGGCAAAGAAGGGAGGAGAAAGTTGCCTAGCGTGGGAGTCTCGGACGTGATGAGGTGGTTCGATTGGTTGCTCAAGAGGTGTCAAATCAGGGATGGTGGCCGGATTCGGTTGATAGAGGAAGAAGAAAAAGGTTTGTAGAGGAGAGAGAAAGGTTGGAAGGAGAAAAGAGAGAGCCGCGGCGATTGCTTGGTCGCCAGTTGGTGAAGAGTTCAGGCAACCGCTGGTAGTGGAGACGGTGATGAAACGACGGTGGTAGAAATGGTGGTGGCCGAAGGCACAGTGGAGAGAAAAGGGGAGGAAAGAGAGAAAAATTACAGAGTGAATTTCTATACTCCCAAAACAAGAGGTATAGGAAGGATGTTTTTAGAGATAATATTTATTATTTATTATTCCTAAAAGATTATTGTAAAAAACTCAATTCCAAAATTATTCAACAAAGACATGTAAGGATAAAAATAATTATTATCATTATTTTAAAACTCAACTTAGGGGTAGATCCAGGGCAAAGCTCGAATCTCAAAGACAAATTTATTTTTATGTTTTTGTACTTGTCTATTCAACCAAACATATTTTTTTTATTGTCAACATCTCTTCTGTCCTAGGACAATATTCAACGTTATCTTAAGGTTCTATAATAAGCCATAAATTGTGCTTATTTTTATAACAAAAAAGTTGTGAAAAACCTGCAACAATTATTGATGAATATTGTAATAAAAGAAAAACTAGAAAGAACACAAGATTTAACGTGGTTCGGTAATATGTTTACATCCATAGGAGATGAGAGCTTTTATTTTTCATTATGTCAAAAAAACATTGCATAGCATGTATTTATAAAAGACCTTAAATCGTCCAAGAAAATCTAGTAGCCTGAAAAATCATAATCATCCAAAGAGTCATATGACCCGTTTAACAAAAAAGCTTAAATTTCTTTGTAATTTTTTTTTTATTTAGGATGCAGGTGTTTAATAAATGGAAAACACCAACTAAGCAGGTTCTCATCAAGCCCTACAAAGATATCTAATAAATAGAGATGGAAAGAATTAAGCCATAAAACCATTCTTGATTGAATTATAACTAGAAAAAAATGAATTTAATAGTCGAGTTTAGTTTCATTAAAAAAATAATAATTGAAGTTTCATTAGATGGCTATCTAGGTAATAAAGAATTGGATAGAATTAAGCCATACGACCATATTTGATTGAACTATAACTAGTTGGGTTTGAGTTCTATTTAAAAGGCTTAGAGCTCGTGATGGATGGTCCATTCTGAATTCTTTATATTGCTAATTTTAGTGTTGTGTAAGTCTTTACCAATGTAAGATTGTAATGAAATTTATACCTTATATGAAAAAGATTATTAAAATATTTTATAAAAAAATTAGTCTGATCTAACAGTAGAGTTGAAAGTTATGAATATTAATATAAAGGTGGTTGCATATTAGAGAAAAATTATCATGCATCAATATAGCAAAAGGATACCTTTATAAGTCACTACATGCAACCAGGGAAGTTATTGTTGAAAGTGATAAAGATCTGATTTGATTTTACGTATGGTATATGCAATATTGGTAGCTGATTGAATAAGGTTTAATATTTTTGAGATTTTGATGCTTTTATATTATCAGGAATTATGCTTAAGTTAAAATGAACATCTTTTATATTAATCATGACACTCAAAGACATCCATTACTTCCTCAATTAAATTTAGGTGTGTTTCTTATTCATCTTAGCTAAGTGTCTTTTTCATATACTTAATTTTAAATTTTGAAGAAATAATATTCTCTTTTAGCATTTATATACATGTATCTCTTCTTCTTCTTCTTCTTCTTCTGTATATATGAAAGACGAGATTTTTATTAAGCAATTGATTTAGCCATTAAGACAATGGCTAAAGGGGTGTTTGAAAGTGAGTTTCAACCCTTTTTTTTTTGTCAAAATTTATTTTGTTTTGCTTCAAATTAACTTTTTCTAGTGTTTTTAAATCTTTTTGATATACTGATGTCAAAAATAAATTTTAAAAAATAAAAAATATATATTTTGATGTTTTTCTAAGCGAAAAACACTTTAAAAAACAACCGCTGCCACACTCTCAAACAACCTCTAAATGTGAGAAGTAAAGTAACAAAGATAAAGCCATAGAACTTGCTATCTAAACATAAACCATGCAAATTTAACTAATTTTTCAATTAACTTTCTAAAATCACACAAATCAAGCAAAATATAAATATATGAAAGATGAGTATAACCATGCAACCAATTAGCTTCTCTATGAACCCTATGCTTGGCCAAGTAGTATGTTGCATAGTTATTTTCTCTATGAATATATGTAAAATTCAATGGAGAAATGGAAAGAATTAAGCCATACGGTCATATTTGACTGAACTACAACTAAATTGGGTTTCAGTTCTATTCAAAAGGCTTAAAGCTTGTAATGGAGGGTTCATTTTGAATCCTTTATATTACTTATATCTATTAAATGAGAGATGTGCTTACCAATAACAAAATTTTCATATATTTTTTTTATTGGAAAGATATTATTTTCTACATAGATTGAGGTTGTATACATTTATGGACTCTTCCATTTATACTAGTAATGATAGAGATTGACAGGAAAGTGATTAGTCCTACCCATAATTAACACATAATTCAAGAGCGTAAAAGAAAAGCCTTTTATGTGGTAGCCATTAGGTAATCCAATTTATTTTTTTATAAATCTAGCATAAAACTAAACATAACTCTGCTTCAGAAATTAAAAAAAGAAACACTCAAGGCCAGAATTTTTAAAAAATATTAGAGATCGATCAAAGGGAATTAACAATGACTACCCTCGAATGTAATTTAAATATTTAAACAGATTTCTTTTAGTTTTATATTTCTTACATTTAGAAGTAGAATGAAAGAAATTATATGATGATGTTATTGTTGATCATCAGAAAGCTGTTTTCTATAGGAAATCATAATTTTAGGAATTTGAAACAACTAATAAAAAAATTCACATGACACAATCTTGTAGGATCGACGTTAACTTTGTATATATTGAACAATGAAAAAGAAAATTTCTTTGTTTTAAAGTCCTAATTATGATATTGTGATTATTATCTTTGTTTCTTCATTAATTTTGGGTGCTTGTTAGGTTTCTTTGCCGATAGAGGTGCTACTAGGTATGTGTATATTTTTACATATAAAACCTTCTATAACCATAATGAAACTAGACTTTATCCTTAAAGAATTGAAGAAATAAAAATACTAGGCTTTTTTATTCATAACCAAAACTTGGGAAACTATTCCATACTTATATGAATAAAAAAAAGTAATTAAAATAAATTCTCAGACAAAAAAAAATTATGAAAGTAAACTAAATTCAAATGAAACAATCACCTATCTGTCATATAATAATTATTACGATTCCACATTGATAAGCCAGATTTTCCTACAACACAATATTAAAAATCAAAATCAAAAGATATATTAGTACATTTAAATAACAATCAAGCTATATATTTATATATAAAAATAAACAAAGAAATGTTTTTCTCTTCTTAATTACCTTACTAATCGCAAAGTATTTTGAAGTACAAGATTCCATTCACCAAAGATATTCTGATCCCCTTACCCGCTTAAATATTTCTAGGTAAAGTAATATGATCCCAATCCTCCAGTTTGTATCTTTTGTTTTTCTTTCTTACAAGCTATATATTATACATGATAATGTTTTAAAAAATCCAAGTAGCTTGAAAGCAAGGCTTAGGTCTTCGATAATTGGTTAATCTCTTTATTCTAAAAATCTATTACATTCTTCATAACCAAGGTGGTTGGCTGGTGTTTGATACCTATAAAAACATTCTCTTTGATGATTTTGGAGACTTTTTTATGGTTAAGTCAATGACTTTTTAAGAGAAAATATAATGATATTACATATAGATATTCTAAAAATAAATTTACAATAGATAATGGAAATTCCAAACCTTTATTTAAGGATTTATGATCTATTTATACCTCATAAGTCTTTTTATGGAAATGAGAGGTTAAAGCGTAATATTGTCATGATAGTATCAAAAAGGAAAAATATCTCTAATATATGTATTAATATTGATAGAAATATCTCTAACATGAGTATTAATGAGGGAAAATATCGTTGATACATGTATTAATATTGATGGAAATATGGTGAGCCCTTAAAAAACTTTTATACATTACCTCTTACACAACATTAATATCGATGGAAATATAACAGGTCCTTGAAGAACTTTTATACATAATAGATGTAGGGAGAGTAAAATTTAAAATGTAGCTGAGCCCAATGAAGGATAAATCTTTCCCTTGACTAAGCCCAATAGAGGGTTTTTTAGGGGGGGTTTTGGCCTTTGAATTTGGGTTCATCAGGAGCCTTCTAATTCTTTGTTATATTTATATACAAAAACTTATAAAAGTACCCGATACGATGAGGTTGTTAATTTTTTTTTAATGAGAAGTGAGGTGAAAATCTTAGGTTAATATTAGGGTGCAGGGGTGTGCACCATACTTGAAAAGGGAACCTCTAAGTATGTAGAAGTAAACCATGAGAAAACCCATTTTTAGAAACTTTTTCTAATAGGTGAAGAAATCCATGGAAGAGAAGCATATACTTAGACAATTTCTAAGTGCATATATGAACCACTGAGATAGGTCTAAATCCAAGAGGGAGTATGGTCGCACTAGACTAGAAAATAGCTTAAAATGGTCATAACTTTGATTTAATCATTAGATTGCACTTATATTTTTATATGAGATTATAAAGGTTTTTTTTTTTATAGTAGTCACTACATCGCTATGTGAACCGTCAGATCTTTGATATTCAAAATCTTGCAACAGGATCCTAATTTTGGCAGTTTTTTTATGATTTTTTGAATCATTTTTTGATTTCTTACTATTTTTATAAACTTGTAAATTTAAAGCTCATATTTGCAACCCTTTTCACCTATAAAATAATTCTATTTTCTTTGTTGAATTGTTATCTTTAGGTTCTGCATGCATTAGGAACCCAATGAGGATGATGTTATTGCACTAAGAAGACCATGTCAGTTCCTTCCTTGGAGAGTATTGTATTTTTTTAAAAGTGTGGCCTTCTTAGTGATGACATGAGATGTAATAGCCCCCACTAGAAATAAATTAAACTTGAGAATGAGAGATTCTAGATCATCCCTAGAGATAGCATAAGGTCTAAGAGCCTATCTAGAGAGTTGTGTTAGTTTTTCGGGTTTCAGTTAGCCTTGGTGGTATATATTTGGCAATTGAACAAGGGTCATGTTGCTTTGTTGAGGTTAGTCATCTCAAGTTGTTATGAAGGGTGAAGCTATCACACTAAAGAGTACCCCTTTCAAGGACATTTTGCAATCATATTAGGAAGAACCCCTTTTTAATGAGATTATGCAATCATCCTAAAGAGAACCTTAAAGTGTTTTGATGAGCTTTTGTTTTTCATTAAAGCCCCATAAATCTTGATGATATTTTTTTGTGTATACAAGTCATCACAAAAGTAGTTTGTTGGCATAACTTTGGCGCATAGTTATAGGTATAGTTATGGAGCGTAGTCATCGGCGTAGCTGTAGACATAACCATGGGCATTGCCGTGTATAGCCCCTAGCTTAGCCATCTGGGCATAACCGCTGGCATATCCACATGAGGCGTAGCCTAGGTATAACCGTTGGCTTAACCATTGACTAGTCACTAGAATAGTCGTAGACGTAGCCGCTAACATATTTGATGTTGTATTGGAATTTCATCCGTCATGAAAAGAGCTTTTAAAAAACAAGAATAAACTAGTTTTTTACTCAGTTCCCATAGACGACATCAATTGATGATGTCCCAAAAAAATTCAAGTACTTTAAAAGCAAGACTTATATCTTAGATAATTGGTTAATCTTTTAGTTTTAAAAATATATTCTATTTTCCCTAGCTAAGGTGGCTGGTGGTTGGTGACTGATATCTGTAAAAGGTTTTTTTTATGAATTTTGGGACTCTCTAATGATTAAGTCAGTGATTTTTTTAGAGAAAATACAATAATATTATAGAGAAATACTATGAAAATAAACATGCAGTAGAGAATAGAGATTTTAAACCCTTTGTTTAAGTATTTATAGTCTATTTATAATCTATAAGTCTTTTTATGGAGATGAAGGGTTAAAGTGTAATATTGTCCTGATAGTATCAAAGAGGAAATATATATATATATATATATATATATATGTTGATTGAAATATCTCTTACATAAGTATTAATGAGAAAAGATATTCATGACATTTGTATTAATGTGGATGGAAATATGGTGAGGCCTTAAAAAGAATTTTACATGTTATCTCTTGCATAGCATTAATATCGATAGAAATATGGTCGGTACTTGGAGGTATTTTAGAGTAGGATCTAAAATATAGATGTGTCCAAGGAAGGCTCAATCATTCCTTAGCTGAGCCTAAGAGAGGTTCTTTTATGGGGGGTTTTAGGACCTTAAATTTGGGTCCATCGATACCTATTTTTTTCTCAACAACATACACATCAATGATAATCCTTCCATAGTATTTGCTTAGTTTTTCACTTTTATTAACCAGGAATCTTAGCATGATCTAATTCTCAACATTATGAACAGACAAAATCAGTTGTCGGTTGTTGACATCCTCAATTGTTAGTTGTTTTTTTATGGGCCAATTATATTATGATTGTTGTTATTTCTAGCTTAGGAATAAAATTGATGTATTGGATAAGTGGTTGATCTCTTAGTTCAAGCAATTTGATTCATTCTCCATGATCAATGTATCTCGTGACTTGATATGGAAAGTCTTTGCAGGTGATGTTTAGTAAACTAGGTGACCAATAACTATGGTAGTAGTAGGTGGTGTCTAGTCAGCCACGTGACCGATAACTAGTATCTGTAAAAGATCCCTTTTAATGTACATGGAAACTCTTCGATAATAAAATCAGTAGCTTTGTAAAGAGAGAAATTGTAATGGTAATTTAGAGAGATAGACTATAAAATATATATGCTGCAAATGTTAAGAATGAAGAAATTGTGAACTTTTAACTGAAAGGATTCATGATATATATATTGCTCATAAATCTTGTTCTTCTATGGAAATGAGGAGCTGAAATGTAATTTTATTTTTATGATATTTTGAGTTATATTCTACTTAAAATAGTACGTATTAGATCAATATAAAATACTAAAAAACTCATATAGGGTCGAAAGAAAGTGTTTGGTGAGTGTTGGGCTTGGAGAGCGTGCCCAAGCATGTAGGGGTGGGGGGGTTTGGGCTCCTTTGGAAGGGGGTTGTCTATTTTATTTGGATCCATGGGAAAGGATTCGATCATTGAATTGGTTGCCAACCCTGCTTTCTCACTTCAAAAAGGTGAAAAATGCAGAGTTTATGAGGAAAAGAATTTGTTGTTTTTCTCTGTTACTAGCACAACATAAATAGCCATTTTACAAAGCCCTTTTTAGATCCTATAGTTTAGGACTGATTGACTAACTATATGAAAACCTATAGTTTACAGGAATTCTAGTAATTCTAGTATATCTCTACAGCTAGTGGTAGAGATAAAATAAGAGCTTAAATATTAGAGAACCAACTTGGAGATAATTAATCATAATTATCAACAAAAAATAGGAATGAATTCGAATATGCATAGCATTTTTGCTTGGTGTTCTTACATAGTTCTTTTATATGCTTTGCAACTACCCTAACTTGTCAAAATTTTCAACATTTCTTCTGAAGACCTTTTTACATTCCAAGAAAAAGGAAGCAAATTGTTAGATTAAAAAAATCTCGTAATTAGCATATAAACATATCTACAACCACCAATTTTGAACAAAAAAATTTAGAAATTTGTGCAAAAGATTACATGAAATATTTATAGCTGTTGAAGTTTTTTATTGCTTTTATGGAACATAAGTCTTCTTTAAGGCATATTTAGGAGTGTAGTTCTGGTTATTTTTCAAAGTGCTTTTCACTCGAAAATATATCAAAATAATATATTTTTTTAATTATTTTTTACATCAGCATATCAAAATGATCTAAAAACACTAAAATAATATTAATTTGAAGCAAAGAAAAAAATTTCAAATTTTTAAAAAAATGCTTTTAAAATGCAGAAACATACAACATCTATTTAAACATAATAGTATTGTTGTCAAAGGTTAATGTTCCTGAAATAGAAGAATAAGAAACTTTGTTATTGGTAAACAAAGGTGTATTAATGCAACTATTAATGAAAACTTAGTAATGGTTGTTTTTTTTGTAACTGATTACCAGGATTTATTAGGAATTATCACATTGGGCTTGCAATCATCATATTAAATTATTAATATAAACCAATTAAGGAGTGGGATTCATTGTTCTCTCCTCACAAATTATTTTTTAAAAAATTATCTTAAATTTTTTTATTTAAATTATATTTTTAATAATCATCTAGGTTATTTTTAAACTCATCAAATTAATAGGATCACACAAAGTTAACCTCTACATGATTCAAAAAAATTATCTATTAAAAAATATAATATCAACACTTAAATATTTTTTTTTTTTGTTTTAAAGAAAGTTAATCTGATCACAACATTGGATAATACAATGACATAGTTTGGAGCTAAAGAAAGCATAGTTAGAAAAGGAAGCCCGACAATCTTTTCGGTTATTACACCACCAATGTGATTATTTGAAAGCTTCAATACTTCTAGCTTAGTGCAATTAGCCAATGAAATAGGAATGGTTCCCCCAAGAAAATCTGCAGCAAAGGTGAGATCTTGTAACTGACTCGTGCTTCCAAAAGTTTCTGTGCGAAAACCTCCTAGAGACTTTCTTCATTTCCGTATAGAACTCTAAAATTGGAAATTTCTCAAATAGAATCACGTATACTCCTTGTGCGAAAGTTTCTGTGCTAAGCAAGACTTTCAAGCTTCTTGAATTTCCAATATCTTGAAGATTTTGTAGTTCTCTTAGAATTCTTTTGCACAGGTCCTTTCAAAACATGGGCTCCTATATCAAGTTGACCAAGTCCGACGGAATTTGCTGAGGATATAGTATTGCTTTTTGGGAAGGGTGAAGCCCAAATCAAGTGAGAGGATACCAATCGATTCACTGAGTACAAAAAAAATATTGGATGAGATTATATAGAGTTGTTCAGGAACCATACCAACCATACCGGACGGATTGTTGACAGACAACTGTAGAATCATTTGTTTGGAGAGATGTCGAAGTTGTAGTTCATTAGGGATGATTCTTTCGAAGTTGTTTCTATATAGACTCAGAAGTCTAAGACAGTAGAGGTTCCCGAATAAAGGCGGGATTGAACCTATCAAATGGCTTTTGGCAAGAACATATTCACAGACCTGACGCAGTGAGCCAAGCTCGCTCGGGATTTTCCCTGTAAATCTATTTTCACGTTTATGAGGCCAAAATAAAAGGCCTGTGAGCAAGTGCTATTGATGATTGATAGGCCTGTTTAAAAAATACATGAAGACTTGAATCTCAGCATTTTATTTTCTGGGGTGATATATTAGATGGGCAAAACACCAGGTTTCACACTCGTTGGTAGTCTGTAAAACGTAATTAATTACTTATTCTGACTTCTACCCTTCAACGGGCTATTGATTCTCACTCGATTGAAAACTCGAACAACATAGTGTGCTTATACTTCTCGCCGGGTTGAATGACCACCGACGGGAAGTTTTGTTGGTTGATGGCATTAGGAAATCCCTGTGTCTCCAAGCATAGTCCTGAGTGCTTTCCATAAACAGCACCTCCCTTGCCAACAATTCCATTCACATAGTTTGCAGTGTAAAACTGCATCCCGGGAGCATTAGTCCACAAATCAAGGACCCTTGAACTAGATGGATCCTTGACTTTTGCAGCATGCTTCAAACCTTCCTTTTCTTCCCCACAGTCGAGCACATAGTTATGATCATACCCTAAACCAACCTCGTGAATTGAAGCACCAACCTTCTTTTCGGTGGTGAAGTCAAAAGGAGTGCCCTTAACTGGCATGATTTCACCTGTTGGGACTATGTTCTGGTCTACAGGAGTAACATGAGATCCCCATATCTGAACTGATTGGTCAAGTATGTTCCCCGAGTTGTGGCCAGCTAGGTTCCAGTAAGTATGCTGAGCTAAGCTCACTGGAGTGGCCTTATTCTCAGCCACTGCTTCCATGTCAAGTCTCATTGTCATGCTTGAAGTTAGTGTGTAAGTTGCAGTTACAGAAAGATCCCCAGGGTAACCTGTTACAGGAGAAAAAGAAAATATCAATATCACACACACAAGAAACAAAAATATGTTACCAGAGAGAGAGAGAGAGAGGATACCTTCCTCTCCATCACGGCTGTGGTATTTAAAAGTAATGGATGGTTTTTCGCCTTTCTTATACTCTGCTACCTCCCATACAACTATATCAAAACCTTTATTCCCACCTAAAGCAGAGAAAGTAGGAGAATTTTTTTACGCAAGACGACAATTTAAATAGGCATTTTATAGATACCAGACAATCAAACAGTAAATAACACAAAGCTTAAGAAACGATCCCACCATAGCTATTAGACATTAAAATCCATACGAAGAGGAAGTTGTATTGCTGATGTAATTTTTTCTATATGCAGATTTCCTGACTCTTAAGAAAAGCAATGCAATCAGAAGGAGATATAGAGAACAAACTTAAACTCAAATGTTCCATCCAGAAAGAAAAAGAGAGAGATGCTGAGACCTCTTAGTTGATGAAACAAAGAAAACACGGAATTCTTTTCTACACTTAATCTTAGAAGTATTCATTTATGTCGTTGGTTGTAGCATCTAGAAAACATCAAATAGTGCAATTGACCTAGAACCGTTTCATTCATAGATTAGAGAGAGAACAAGGGGAAGACTAGCCACCGAGACAACCATGACGAAAATCCGAAATCACAAATCTTATGCATCGTGTCTAACAGTGGTTATTAGTTATCCCATTACACCATTCGTCTCATACAGCCAAATATGTTTTCTTTCCACCAAATACTGTACAGATATAAGAACTGTGGTGCCGGTATCATATTTTTGCATAAAAACTTATGTCTACTAAAATTCCTTTCACATACAAATTCAGTCAGTGTTTCTAGTGTAACATTTACTGATGGATGTTACAAATAAAACTTCCATGAACAAAAATGATTTTGTCATGTTAATAAAATTTTCCAAATCAAATAAGAAAATGGTATACAGGACTAGATAATCTAATCTAATAAAATTACAAATCAAATGACTGATTGGCAGACATGGCTGATCAGAATAGCATCAAAGTTCACAATAATTTGGAATTACAAGCATACCATGAAGACTGTTTGGAGGCCTGTTGACGGGTAAGGTGTAATCTGCCCCATTAAGAGTGAACTTCCCATCTTTGATCCTGTTCGCCACTCGACCCACTATGGCACCAAAATAAGGTGCAACACGATTCTGATCAAGCATAAATTTACCCAGAAAAGGATTCAGGCACCAAATATAAACACAGGAAAGGAAAACTAATCACGCGAAAATTAGTAAAGGTTATTAATACTATCATTCCTCCAAACTGACAACACGAGCAACAAACTGACACACCAATGACATATATGGCAAATAAAAAAAATCAGATAAGTTTGCAAACAAAAAAAAGTTTTTTGGTGATGAATTGCAAGCAAAGTTGACAGGAACAATAATAATTCCAGAATACAAAATTTAGATGATGAACTATCAAAAAAACATACATGGAATGCAGAAAACATCCAGTCAAATCATAAATGAATACAAGAAAGAACCAAACTTTGCATTAGATCACAACAGATGACAGAAAATCAAGTGACTAGAATTACCAAATATGGCTCAACAGAGTCAAATCCAAGAACCACATCAGCCAAATTACCTACAAAAGTCAAGAGAGCCCAACAATCAACAACACCTTAAGAAACAACAAAAAGCAAAACAGATTGATCGATCAATCATTCATAAGAATTGGTTACCATTTTTGTCAGGTAAAGAGAAGGAGGTAATGGTGCAACCAAGATTGGTGATTTTGACCTGCATGGTCCCATTGTTGAGTTCAAAGATTTGTGGCTTCTGATCTGCCATCACTCACTCACTTAACACGAAACTGAGACTTTGAGAAACAGTTTTTCTTTCGCTTCTTTTGTTGTGGTTGGCTTTGCTTTGTTTTAGAGTACTTGGTAGTTTTTTTCTGTTTGATTGTCCTTTTATTGTAGTGCACAAGTACAGCTGGTGCGCATAAGGTTACATTTTTTATAAAATAAATAAAAATATCTAAACAATAATAAAATTAATTTACATTAATTTGAATAACATGTTAATCAAGATA
>Ga0325402_1001894_pt1 | contig 17845 bp, 9 predicted proteins | sample PopdelMetagenome_22_FD_207212 | JGI IMG/M metagenome (GOLD analysis project Ga0325402, IMG submission 207212) | Populus deltoides microbial communities from Bellville, Georgia, United States - Xylem-PdKOR-R3 | ecosystem: Host-associated > Plants > Phyllosphere > Stem > Wood/Secondary xylem... | reverse complement strand
GTGAATTTTTTTTTGTCATTAGATTATTAATGCTTTCACAATATCATTCTGCGAATTTATAAATGTGTTCCATTCATTAGTAAGGCATAACCAACATAGGATAATGTAAATCAACATCCCATAAATAATGATAGCACACATTCTTGCAATGGTATTTAGGGGTTTATCGTAATATAATTTATTTCTTAGTGTAGTACAATACTTAAATGATTTCACGATACAACATTCTCATAAAAAAGAATACCACACACATGAATTTGTAACATCATGTTTACACGTCCATATATTCGTGTTAGTGTTCCATTACAACTATCGATACCAGTCATTCCAAAAGTGTCGAATGGTAACTATACAACTAGTACATTCATTCCTATAAAATACATAACATCGATAACAAGTGAATATGGTTGTTTTCAAAAGGTGTGAGCCATGGAAGAAATTTCCTTACGCACCATGTTGGTGTAATATCTCTATTACAACACAAGATAATTTCAAGTATTATAATTAATTTAAAAACATAGAAATGGATAATTAAAGGAATATTAATGTTACTTTTCATTTATAGCCCAGAAGAGTATAATTCTTTCATTTCTCCCTATTTACGTAACACCACCCTTAATAATTCGTCTATTATCGAGATTCATTAAAATAATCAAACTCGATCATCCATCTCAAATACCATTAACTGAAACTAACCCTCGAATTCAAACCGATTATCACTCTAGGAAACTCTTAACCGAAGCTAATCATCAAATGCAACCCGGTCATCCTCCTAGGATGCCATTGGTCGAAGCTGATCAACAATCATAACCCAACCATCTATTTCGGATGTCATTAACCAAAGCTAATCAATCAAATGTTTCATATGCGGTTTATGAAATCACTATAATGTGAGAATTTGTAAGGCTCATTCAAATGATTAATAACAATTTGAAATTCACTATAACATAACAGTAGACCCTTCGTAATACTCGTATAGTCATTCCATAATAGTTTAGTGTTCAGTATAACACAATAATAGATACTTTATAATACTCAAACAAACATTCCATAATAGTTTAGTATTCAATATAACACAATAGTAGACCCTTCGTATTGCTCACACAACCATTCATGACAATTAATATTAGTACAACACAACAATATATCCTTCATAATACGGATACAAACATTCATAATAATTTAATACTTTGAATAACACAACAATAGATCCTTCACAATACTCATACAAACATTCATGACAATTACATTCAGTATAATACAACGATAAATCCTTCATAATACTCATACAAACATTCATAACAATTTAGCATTATGTGGAACACAACAATAAATCATTTACAATACTTATACAAACATTTGTGACAACTAACATTTAGTATAATGTAACGATAGATCCTTTGTAATACTCATATAACTATTCGTGATATTCATGATAGTTTAGTATTCCATATAGCATAACAATAGATCCTTCATAATAAATTCACTTCAAAAACTAACGTTACACTAAAGGGCGTGGAAGTCACCTACCTGCTCCTTCCATGAGATGTCCTTGTTCGGTTGCGAATCAGGTCTCAGTCGCACCACCTAACAAATCAATGGTCACAAATCACTACATTTGCATTTCAGTAACACACGACTCATCACCATACAAATTTTAAGAATACACATGGTCACATTCTAGTGTTCATATATCATAACCATACAATGCAATCATTTTAATCATTGAACCAATTCTGATATGTAATTTATCGTAGAAATTCGTCAGTGACATGATTCGCTGGTGACGCAGATTCATCAGTGAACTAATTTGATGGAACACATAATCATCAGTAAAACTATTTCACTGGTGATAGAGTCGTCAGTGAATTGATTCGCTGGAACACAAAATCATTAGCAAAACTAGTTCGCTAGTGACACAAAATCGTCAGCGAAACTGGTTCGCTGGTGACGCAAACTCATTAGCGAACTGATTCGCTAGAACACAAAATTGTCAGCGAAATTAACTCATTGATGTCCCTTATTTTGCAGAAATCACCAGTACGTGCAAGCCACTACTGACACAAAAATCATTGATGAAAATTAAGTCACTGTCGACTCAGAGATCGTCGACGCAACACAGTTTTGCAGTTGACGCTGAAATTATCAGCGCATATTATTTATGATTGACGCGGAAATCTTTGATGAAAAATGAGTCACGACCAACTCAGAAATTGTCAATGCAACACAGCTTCACAGTTGATAATGAAATCATTAGCATATATGGTTCACAGTTAACTCATAAATCATTGATGGGAATTGAGTCGCTTCCAACTCAAAAATCATCAATGCAATATGATTTCACAGCTGACGCTGAAATCGTCAGCACATATAGTTCACAGATGACTTAGAAATCATTGATGAAAACTGAGTTGTTGCCGACTCATAAATCATCAACGTAACATGATTCCACAGCTAACATTGAGATCGTCAGCACACACAATCATGCCTTCAAAGCTCTAAATTTCATCATGCTAAATCATCAACACAACCTCCTAATCAATACACATTACACAAGGATGTCATTTCCACACCATGTTCAGTCCCTCTAAGGGTCATGTAGGGGGGTTTCCTTCATTGTTTCCCCCTCTTCCCCTTGGCTGGACATTGTTGTCCATTGGCCCTTAATCTACACATGAAATTTATCATATTTTTATCACAAACATATCATAACATCTTGTAGCAATTACACCTTCATTCACGTAATACATAAACATGCAAATTTCAAGGTTTAAAGACAATATAATTCTGCAAATAACCTATTTTTGGGTCCCCACACAAAAAGGGAGAAAATACAAAAAAAGAATATATATATATATATATATATATATATATGAGAAAAGGTGGTCAGGGAATCCAGAAAATGGTCAAAATTTGGTTGAGTAGGTTCAAATACGAAGATTGAAATCAGTAAATCGTTGACTGATAAGAGCCCTGTTGACAAGAAAAATTCAATTAAAGGAAGAAAACTCTAAAATCAGATGCTTATGAGATTAATTAAATTTTATTGAAGGTTTAATTGAATTCATGGAGGGTTGGATTGCAAGAAAAATTGATTTTTAAGTCAATTTAAGCTTTGATTTGAGAAAATTAAAGTTTTGGGGTCAAATTATAATTTTTAAAAGTTGATTTGGTCAAATTATGAATTTAATTGCATATATATTGAAGTTTGAAGGCTAATTAAAGACTTGATTGAAAAAATCCAAAACTAGGACCAAACTGGAAAAGGCGTGTAAATAAAGGGACTAAAATTGACCGAATCGAGGGCCAAATAAAAAAAATTTAAAGTTTATTGATCGATTGAGGGTCAAATTATATAAATTCAAAACCAGGGACCGAAGGAAAAAAGGCTATGAAACCTAGGGTTTGAATTGAAGTTCGTCAAGGGTGAAATTGAATAAAATTGAAAGTTTTATGCCTATCACAAGTGTAATTAGAAAGAAATCACAAATCAAAGGACTAAACTGTAAGTGTCCAAAATGGCACCATTTTGAAGATGACTATTCATCTTCTTCTTCAGAGAGGTCGCCCAAGGGGCCTCATTTCCACGGTGTTTGACGTCTTGTTTCTCCCCCAAATTAGATGAAGCTTGCACGTCAATGTGATTTGGGTGGGGAATACATCTCTAATAAATTTTGTGAGTTTATTACCTTAGATGGAACCATTCACCAAACTTCATGTATAAATACTCCTGAGCAAAATGGAGTTGCTGAAAGAAAACATAAGCATATTGTCGAAATGGTTTGTTCTCTTTTATTGTCTGCTTTTGTTCCTAGTGAGTTTTGGGGAGAAGTTGTTCTTACTGCTTTAAGTTTGATTAATACAATTTCATCTTCTTATATTTTAGGTTTTTCTCATTTCAAAAAATTATATAGGTATGCCCATAATTATTCCTTCTTTAGAGTTTTTGGTTGTACTTATTTTGTCCTTCATCCTTATATAAAATGCAATAGATTGTTCGCTCGATCTACTATTTGTGTCATTCTTGGTTATGGTGAAGGTAAAAAAGGGTGCCATTGTTTTCATCCAATAACTCAAAAATTTTATGTGTCTCGTCATGTTGTCTTGCTCAAGCATATACCTTTCTTTTCTATTCCATCCACTACTTATAGCTTGACTAGATCTGATCTTATTTGTATAGATTCCTTTTCTAAGAATTTTGATAGTTTATTATTTCAAGTTCCTAGTACCTCAGATACCCCTCCTCATGTTCGACCAATTTGTATTTATCATTCTACAAGTACTGACCCTTTACTCTTTGGCACACCTGAAACTCCATTCTCATCCACACTTCCTCAAACTTCGTCTGAGACTGTGGATCCACCTCTACATCAATCCACATGCATTCGTAAGTCCATAAAACTACTAATTTTTGCTTATTCTTGTTATTATTCATCATTTACTTCCTGTTTAGCTTCTATTCATTATCTCTCTAAGCCCTCTTCCTACAAAAAGATAATTTTTTATTCTCTTTAGCAGTAAACTATAGATGAGGAACTTTCTGTTTGTATAAGATAGATACTTGGGATTTGGTTTCTCTACCTCTTGGTAAGAGTGTTATTGGTTTTCATTGGATGTATAAGATCAAGACTAATTTTGATGGGTCTATTGAGCGATATAAAACTAAGTTGGTTGCAAAAGGATACTCTTAACATTATGGTATGGATTATGATGAGATATTTGCCCCTTTTGCAAAAAAATAACTATTATTCATACTTTTATTGTTATAGCTTCAATTCGTCAGCGGTATATTTCTCAACTTGATGTTAAAAATACCTTATTGAATGGAGATCTTCAAAAAGAAGTTTATATGGCGCCCTCTCCTAGTGTTTCACATAACTCTAGGTATGTTTGTAAGCTTAAGAAAGCGTTATATGGTTTGAAATAAGCACCTCGTGCTTGGTTTGAGAAATTATCTATTGTGATCTCGTCTTTTGGATTTGTTTTTAATAGTCATGATTTTGCTCTTTTTTATTAATTGCAATGATGCAGGTCGTATCATTCTATCTTTATGTGTTGATGACATTGATGGTATTTCAGTTTTCAAAACAGAGTTGGCTAGATAGTTTGAAATGAAGGATTTAGGTTATCTTTGATATTTCTTAGGTATTGAGGTAGTTTACTCACCCAGATGTTATCTTCTTTCTTAGTTGAAATATGTTGCAGATATTCTTGAGAATGCTAAACTTACTGATAACAAAACTGTAGATACTCTCATTAAGGTTAACGCAAGGTATTCTTCTTCTAATTGTTTACCTTTGACAGATCCTACTTTATATCGTATTATTATTGGGAGCTTGATATATCTCACTATTAGTCGTCCATTTATTGCATATGTTGTTCATATTGTTGGTCAGTTTGTTGTCTCTCCTACTACCGTTTATTGGACAGTTGCTCTTTGTATTTTGCGATATCTTCGGAGTACAGTCTTTCAAAATCTTTTACTTCCATCCACCTTTTTCTTGGAGCTATGTGCATACTCTGATGCTAATCATGGTAGTGATCTCACAGGTTACAAGTTTGTTACTGGTTTCTGTATCTTTTTAGGTGATTCTCTTATTTCTTAGAAGAGCAATAAACAATCTATTGTTTTTCAATCTTCAACTGAAGCAGAATATCATGCTATGACATCTACTACCAAAGAGATTGTTTGGTTACATTGGTTACTTGTGGATATGAGAGTTTCATTTTCTCATCCTACTGTTATATGTTGTGAAAACGAGAGTTCTATTCAAATTGCTCACAACTCGGTTTTTCATGAACGAACTAAGCACATTGAGATCAATTGTCATCTTGCTCGTCATCATCTCAAATATGGCACCATTACTTTGCCTTTTGTTTCTACTTTTTTGCAAATTGCAGATTTCTTTACCAAGTCACGTTCCATTTCTCGTTTTCATTTGCTAGTTGGCAAACTCTCGATGCTTGTAGCTGCCGCATCGTGAGTTTGAGGAGGAGATGATAAAACATATATTTATTTTGTTTTATTTATTAAAGGTAGAATAATATTTTTAGTTTAGCCTATATATTATCTTTGTATTTAGGTTAACAAGAATAAAGTGATCAATGAAAACCCTAACCTTTTTTTTCTTACATTCGCATTATTTTTTGTATGTTAATTTGAATTGATTTAACAAAAAGCTTATATAAATAGATTGCATGGCTATTAAGAAAACTCAAAGAAACAACAACATTGAATGTTTCATATATTACTCGTTACACATTTAATTTTGTATTTTATAAAATTAAATACATAAATTAATAATTTTTCTATGTCTATAAAATAAACTATAAATTCCATCAAAATTAGTTGTTTATCTAGATTGATAAAATGTGAAATTGTGACAAAGCTAATGGATAAGAGTATATTTATAGTTAACCGCATATATTATTATGCATCTTATAAACGAAAAATCATTATATATCTTAAATTGCCACCTCATCCATAAAATAATAAAACATATACAAGACATGTTGATAAAATATATTATGAACGCTTTGTGAGGCGAGGGAACTTCTTATCCACGGTCTCGTCTTTATTATGAACACTAGTAGGATATTTAGAAGTGCAGTAGTAGTTGTTATTTAAAATATTTTTTATTTTAAAATATATTAAAATAATATTTTTTAAAAAAATTATTTTTAATATTATTATATTAAAATAATCTGAAAACATAAAAAAATATTAATTTAAAGTAAAAATATTTTTCAAAATTTTTCAAAAATATTTTCGAATTACAATGCCAAACACTGCTTTTATCTGACCAGATTTTGCTACTTTATTAAATTCATAGTTTTAATCCGACCGGTGTTCAAAGTTTTTCTTTCTAGACAACACCCTACCAGATTTAATAGTTTTATTGATAGAAATTTATATTAGTATTTATACTAATATTTCGTCTATGATTATTTTACTGATGGAATTATAGACAGAAATTGATAGTTAAAAAAACACTCATCAATAATTTCTGATTTGTCGGTAAGTCTGCCGTTAATAAATTTACTGATAGCTTTACAGATGGACTATGCACGTAAAAAAACAATTACCCACTTAAATCTGGAAGTAATTCCTCATATCGATGGAATAATTTAGTTGGTGATTGCAATTGTATTTGCATAATTCTTTTCTAATTTTCTAAAATAATTGTGTTTTACCTAGAGACATGAATGGTTAAAGGCGTTGTGCATTGTAGCAATGCCCGCATAAAACCAGGGTTCAAAATACACCCTGGGTCCACAGAAAAATATGTTGGGTCATGATGTATCACCATCATGCCTTTAATTGGGCTCAATTTCCATATTCATGCATCAACACACAGCATATAAACAAAAATCTAGGTATATCTTCTCAAGTCATTTTCATCTTCGGATGGACAAAGCAAAAAGGATTTGTACTGGAGCTTTTCATGCCTCCCTCAAGTACTGTAGCCATGTGGTCCTAGCGAACGCGGAAGCAGTATATGCATATGTATATGTACACACAATTGCCATTAATCAACCTCTAACAAAGAAATAATGATGATGGCATTGATAATTCGGAGAGGTGCTTTATATTAATTTCTTGAGATAGTTGAGAGTTAGCATGATCCAGCTGTTTTCAGCTTCTCTGGCTCAGAAATTCTGCAACTTCAAGCAGTGTATTTGCAGCTTATAATAAAGCACAGATTCGAGTTGCTTGAGATTCTATGTGGTGGTGTTGGTGAAAAGATATAGACGTTGAAGCATGTAAAGAAATCTTGGTGTCAACCATAAATACGTACCAATATGTATTTCTTAAAAACAGTGGTGTTATTATTGCAGGCACATTATAAATCCTTCAAATTTTATTTTTTTAAAAATATATCCTGATTACTTCTTAATTTATTTCAACTCTGTATGATAAGTACTCTATGAGCTTTAACAAATAATTTGTGCGTAGAGAAATATATCAAATAGATCACGTTTTGGAAATATATCTTTGACACTTGAATGTTGTTATTTCTGTAGTTTTCTTCTTTTCCCCCGCACATAGAGTTTTAAGTAGACATGTGCAGTGAATTAAGAAGAGTCTTGCAATGCGCTATTGCTAATTACTAATTAGCGGGAGTTTAGGTCTTTGAAGCCCTTTGAAAGCTAGACGAGGAATTTCTTTTTCGTCGTGTGATCTAAGTGGGTCATGTCCTCTTTATAGATTGTTCAAGGGTTGGTAGGTAAAAGTGGGGTAGGGTACTGGTCTATTCCAGGCAAGGGGGCAGCAAATTAACCTTTCTTACCTAACAAAAGCATAGCAACAACTTCGCAGTCAGTGATAAATTCTAGAATTTAGATTTTTTTTTTAAATATCATAGTAATTTAAAACTTTTTATAGAATAACACCATTCATAAATGATTTAGTACAGAATTTAGAATATGTTTTAAAACTATCATAGTAATTTTTTTTTATAGAATAACATCATTTTAAAAAAATTAATATAATATCACACTTTCAAAATTAACAAAATTTTTAAATATCACTATTTCTAAACATAAGAAGATAATTATTATGCTTCAGAAGAGCGATTTAACATGTCACTCTTCATAAGCATAATAACTTAACATGACACATTTTAGAAATGCTATATGTCATGAAATTTAAATCACTCTACAGATCATAGAACACAAATAAACACAACTCTCTCCCTAAAAAAATTGATGTTCACAACCTTTCTTTCTTTAAAAAAACCCACCAAACACTTATTATTTTGTCCTTAAGACACTCAAAATCGAACATATCTTAGTTTCCAAGCATCTTATGATTTGTTTTCTCTTTAAAATCCATTACTGTCGCCGCTACCAATGCTGCCCCTGCCACCCCAACTCCTTTTTCTAGTCCTCCAAGCAAGTTAAATATACTACATTTGTATGAATTTGTATTTGGTTTAGTTAAAATAAAATCATTGTTTAGGTTGAATTTAGAGTTTGTTGAATTAATGATAAAACTATAAATACCATTAATTAGGGTTGATTTGATATAATTGAATATAAAAATAAGTTAAATTAATGACAAAATAATTATTTTAATTAATTAGGTGTTGCATTGAATTTTAGATAAGTTGGAGAATTAGAGATTTTATGGGGATTGTTGGAATCAACTAATAATATTATCAGCTATGTTTGATGATTTCATGCAATAAAGCATGAATATAGTAGAATTATGATGAATTATACGTTGCATTGAATTATGGATAAGTTGCCAAATTTTGTATTTTCTTTGATTTTTTTAATTTGCTATAAATTCAGGTTTGATTTAATGCATTTGAGCATGAAATATCAATTAGATTTGATATCATGAATCATGTTTAATTTTGGTCAAGTATGCATTAAATTTTAGGAATTTGATTGAATTTGCTATAAATTTTGTCAATTAGAGTTGAGGTAATACAATTTAGTTAAAATTATATCCAATTGACCAAAATTCAATTTTTTTTTAGAATGTTTTATAACATATATATTTTATGTCATTATGGTGGTACTATTGTTCTTAATGTGAATATATTTATTACATATATAATGACGAAAGCAGTTTGTTATTACATGGTAGTTTAGGCATGTCATATGTGAAAATGAAAGAAACTATTTATCATGGACTTCGGTGGAATTATAATGATATTGATGTTGAAATAACTTGGAGATGTCAAATTGGTGAATATTAGTATTATCCTATATTGATTGTATGTGATAGTAGTTTTAAAATAATGATTGATTTTTCATCCAAAGTGAGTTCAGCATGATGGTATTGTATATGAGTAGTCAATCAAGATCTCTGTGTGCCTCAACTTCCGTCGGTCCTTCAAAGTCAATTAGTAGAGGTAAAAAGAGTTTATTGTTGGATGATTTGTTACAAAGAATTGATGATATTATGTTTGACAATCAATTTGTTGATTAACATAGATTTGATTATTCTAAGCCTAATGAAAATGAAGATGATGACACATTTGACACGAATGTGATAGTAAATGTTGATGATAAAATAATACCTCTTATTCCTGAATCTATAGATGCTTCTGGGTTTACTTTTGTTGTTTCTCATGATTGAGTACTTAGTCATAAACAAACATTTAGCAATAAAGATAAATTGGTTAATATAGTTAAATGGTAACACATTGCACTTTCAATTGAATACCAAGTTCAATGGTTGAACTCGATATTTGTTCAATTACAATATGTGCAAACACCTTAATATTAATGATATTTACATGAGGGGATATCATAAAAGATCAGATTAATTTGAAATAACAAAGTTAAAAGGGCCACACTTATAACCACTATCAGCTCAATACAATTTTATTATTAATGCTATATCAACCTTTGTGATTAATAATCTTTTAATGACATTTGAAAACATACATGATGAAATAAAATTGCATTACAGATATAAAATATCATATGACAAAGCATGAGTTGCAAAACAAAAGATGTTTGAGTATCTTTTTGGTTAAAATGAAAAGTATTTTGAAAAATTACCAAGGTTGTTGGTAATAAAAAGAATCAAATCCTAGAAAAGTTGTTGATTGCACGCACAAAAGAAATCTTGATGATAGTATAATGGTTTTTAGGAGATTGTTTTTTGTCATTTAGAGCTTGTATTGAAGGTTTCAAGTATTGTAAACCACTTATCAGTGTTGGTGGCACTCATTTGTATGGGTGATAGGATGGGAACTTATTGATTATAGTTGCTTTTGATGCAAATAATGAGATAGTCTCGTTGGCTTTTGTAAGTTAATAAAGAAAATAATTTTAATTGGAGATAGTTTTTGCTTTACTTAAAAAGATATGTTACTAGTGATAAAATAGGTATATGTATAATATCTAATAGATATTCAAGCATAAAGAATAGAGTAGTAGAAATTTGATAGGAACCTATAGGATACCATCATTGTACCTGAAATTTTGTTAGTAACTTCAATCATAAATTTCAAAGACCCTTCTACAAAAAAAATTTTTTGATAAGGATGTATTATAAATCTTCAAGGTGCATATTTGATTTGTGGTATGAATGAATATGTAAGTTGGACCTATCATATCAAGAATTGTTTGAAAAAGAATCAAAAGAAAAATATGCATTATATCATGGTGGCGGTCACTAGTATGGTAATATAACAACTAATCTTTCCGAACCATTTAATCATATAATGAAATGTGCTCAAGCAATGCATATTTTAACTCTGATGCAATTGATGTTTTACAAATGTAATAGTTATTAGGTCATGTGAAGACATGAAGGAAATGATTTTATTCAATATGGAATAATTCCCCCCCCTCAATTCATGTTGAATTGAAAATAAGCAAAGATAGATCAATAAATCATACTAGAATGTTGTTTGACTCTAAATAATAGATTTTCCATGTAAACACCCCTATTAAACCGGGTGTTGCAAAAAAAATCAAATGCGCAATCAGATTAAATAGTAGAACAAACACATGAGGCTAATGGTAGACATTCCAACACCCATTTCACATGTTTTTGCATATTGTGCTGAGAATTACTTGGACTTTATACAGTTTGATCATTACATGGTCAGAGCTAAATATTAACATATGACATGTCATTTCATCCATTACCAGACGAGTTAGAATGCAATAATTACACTGGATCTCAAGTTAAAATAGACTTATCTAGATGGAAATTCAAGCATGATCGATGAATCTCTACTCATTTACACAACAAGATGAATGCAAGAGAGGGTTATGCAATGCAACGACACAAGTAATAATAGGAAAACATGTTCTAATTGACAACATATGTATGACATTACAATTGTATGACAAAACAAATATTTAGTTAGATATGTTATGATATTTTTGTAAGGAATATCAAACATAAATATTGTTATATAGGATGTTATGCAGACAAGGTGGCAAAACTTATTCTCGTGTTGAGTGGCCATATTACAACGATGGCATTCTCGGACAGCATGACCATGACATCTATAAAGAGCATGACTATTTTCATGAAGAGTAGGATTTACAATCATAGTACATTCCTACTGGGGCCGCTAACACATGTGTCCTATGGTTGTAGGATAAACATCGATTGGAGGTTGTTTTTGCCGAGATAGTAATATATATAATTTAAATAAACTTTTTCATTACTTAACATTAAAGGTTTTATATATTTATGTAATTGTATTTAAATTTTTTATGTAGGATGAGATCATGATTTATTAGGACACATAAGCGGATAAAACCATATAAGTGGGTTCAACCATATATGTTCTAGGCTGGTTTTTTATACATCAGTTGTCTGGAGCATTTTAAGCTTGACCACAACTTGATCCATATACCAAATGAGTGATGAAGACGTGAGACACACATTCCATCTTAGACATGGAGAGATGACACCAATTTTATGGGATATGACGGTTTTGCTTAAACTTCCTATTGATGGATGAGTTGTCATATCTATTAGCATGTGTAATTAGATTGCCTTATGCAAGAATGCATTTAGATTAGCACCCCTTTCTTTTAAATTGAAAAGGGTAGCATACGTCTTAAATTGATTAAGGAGACATTTACCACATCACCTGAAGATGCTAACTACGAGGTCTTGTGGATGTATCAATTGAATTGTGATTTGAATATGTTGATTATTTGTTGAGTTGGCATTAATTAATATGATAATTTTAATATGTTTTGTAGGTATGTTAGAGCATATATATTGCATTTGTATGGCAATGTATTATTCATAAACCTCATAGGGAGATATGTGCCTTTAATTTATTTGACGATCCTAGATCATTTTGATGTCCTTCCCACATACAACTGAGGATATGATGTCTTGGCATGCCTATACAAACATCTATGTCTTACATGCATGAAGGGGACTAAGTAAGTCGGGGGATGTTTTCTACATGTATAGATATGAATTGAAGAATTTAAAATAACTATATACATTTTAAATGTTTGTTGTTAACATGAAATAAACAACTTGTTTTTAGTTTAATAACAGTTATGCTTTTGGAGGCATCTTCATGTGAGCCAACCCCAAATACCTAAATTGTTATCTATAACTATCCAGATTATAGGGGTTACACATTAGCTCGCACTAGGATGTAGGTATTCTAATGTTATTTATAATGTCTAATTGTAACTTTAAAAATAAAATTAAACTAACATAGTTGTAATTCTAGGTGGTGTGCTAGTATAGTATTTAATAATAATTCAACACATGTGTTGTCATTTTATTGGAGCAAGCTAGATAAGTAACATACTATCCAGGTATTTATTGAACCATTTGTTAAAGAAAAAAACTTAACTTCACTGAATTATTGTTGTTTAATAATTACAAAAATGATCTTCTATAGATCATGTAGACACCTTATTTAGATGAAAGATTGACAGTTGCTCTAGCTATTTGCACTATCGGAATGGACATATGGACTTTAGTGGCCTCGTTGATATTTTTGAGATTGTTAAGCTATATTGCCCAGATTGGGTAATGCGACATTTCAGTTACAAACAACACATTCCAGTTGACATCGATATGAGTGATGCATTGCATGCCATAAATTCAGGGTAAAAATGATGATTACAATTAGTTAAACCAATATGGAGCTTATGAATCACAATATGATACATAGAGGAATAAGATATTTATAGAGATGTATCATGTGATTATAGAAAAGGATTTTTTTTTTTGTTCAAGAGTATCACACATCGGTTTATTACATTGGATCATCTAGTAGACGTAGATATAGATAAATGGGTTATGCTCATATATTTTACGATTTCAATTACTATAATGTATGTTTATTTCTTTACATTCCTGAGGCTACTAATCATTATGAAATGTGAGAATTTATTGTGTGTTGGTTATTGTGGTTCTTTGCAGGTATTTATAAGTGGGACATGATTTTGGGTATAGTTCCTAAATAGGGAAAACTTTGCCCAAATTTTGTTAAAATTAAAAAAAAAATTACTTTCTAAAATCATCATCTAAATTAAATATACGATTAACAAACTAAATAATAAATGTAAGCCTCGGTTAAAATATTTTGAAATGTAAAAAAAGGAATTAATTAAACTGGGACAAATTGAAAATAATAAATAATAAAAATTATGGTTAAATGACATGAAGTAAGAAAAAGAAAAAAAAATGAGTTAAAAAGATGAAAGAAAAAAGATTATGCCAAAAAATACCTATTTTTCTAGGGTTGTAAATGGTCTAGCCATTTTGAGAAATGGCTAGACCGATTTAATAAAATGATCGGACCATTTCTTAAAACAATCAAACCTATTTGGCCACTATCTCCTTAAAATTGACGATGTGTTGTCAAATGAGAAGGAGAGTATTTTTATTCCTTCTTCTTTCCTTTCACTTTGAAGGGTTAGAAAGTGATATTTAGGAGTGAAAATAGAGGATTTTGAGAGAGACAAACACATTTCACACTAAAAATCAAGAAAGATCAAAGAGAGGAAAGATTAAATTAGAGAGAGAAAGTGAGGTTGGTAAAGGAAGAAGGAGAAAACTTGAAGGATTTGTTGCTAGCTAACTTGTGAAGTACATATTATTGCTTGGTAAGGTGTTTTAAACTTATAGGATCAAGTTATTAAGAAATTTAAATTGATTGTTTAATTTAATGTTCAATTCTTGAACCTAGGGTTTTATAAGTGAATTTAGGGTTTTGTGAATTGGCTATGGGATAATGTTGGGATGGGTTAATAATATGGAAATGACCTTATATCATGAGTGATTGAAGAGCGAATTTTGGTAATTTAGCTTGGGTGAGAGCTGACCAAAAAGAAAGAAAAAAGAGAAAGGGGTAAATGGTTGTAAGCTTTATAAATTGTGTTTCAATGAGAATTGATAGTGATATTTAGGTCCTGTGGTGACAAGGAATATCTTGATTGTTTAAACCATAGAGTGGAGCAGGTGCTGGGACATCACGTATAGCATGTAGGTGTTCAACGCCTATGTTTCTAATTCATTTCATTATGAGAACTATTAGTTCCTTATGATTTTATACTACTTGTTGGATTGATAATGAAAAATGTATAAAAAGGAAAGAAAATATTATAATGGACTTGATTAGCTAATTTGAGTTAGGAATAATTACTTATATCAATGTGTTTTCATTGATATCGGCATTACTTAAATTTGATTAGCTACCCCAGGTATGTAGGCTAATGATGTAAAGGGATCTTTGGCATTAGCATTTATGAAAGTGGAATTAAAATATTAAAATGGACTTGATTAGCTATTCCGGGTTAGGAATAGTTAATGATATCAGTGGGTTTTCATTGATATCAACATTATTTAAATTTGATTAGCTACTCCTAGCATGAAGGCTAATTATGTCAAGGGAACCTTGGCATCAGCACTTTCAATGGATGAATCTAAATATTACGATAGATTTGATTAGAAATTCCGGGTTTGCAATAGTTAATGATACCAGTAAGATGCACTGATATCAACAATTTCAATAAAAATCTATTAGTCAATCCTTGTAAGAAAGACTAGTGATACTAATAAGGTCCATCAGTATCGGCATCACCATTTTAGAGAATTGAGGGAGAGGGGGAGAGAGTATTTGATTAGTTATTTTCGAAGAAAGATGAAGAGCTAATACTGCTAATGAGAATACATTGGTATTGATATTTATGTGAGGACCATCTTTAAGTGATGGGTTGTGATTTCAAATGGAAATGGTTAATGATATAGAGAGTATCGTTGCATGATGAATGTTAAAAAAGAAAAAAAAAAGGTCATAATATTGAGGTAGAAGTTGATAAAGAGAAATGAATGAATGATGGTAAAGGATTTTGTTGTATTATTGTCATAAAAGAAGTGAAAAATCAAGTATCGCTTCCATTGTCATTGTTATTATTATTTTATTTATATTTATATCATATGTTGCATTTTTGCATGTACATCGCATTCATGCTATGAGTGATTCCTGCTATATTTTATCTTTTGTTATCTAGATAAGGAACATTATATATGTATTTCAAAACCATGTAAACTTTTGGTAACTTGTAATTTAATGATAAACTTTTGATATGTATATAAATATATTTTAAACCTTATTTTGACATAAATTTATGTTGTGTATCATTGTATAGAATTTGTGAAGTGGAGAAGATAAATGTTGTGATTAAGATGCATGATAATTGGATCAGAATTGAGTAAAGAATTATAGGAATAAAATATGTTCATATCAATAACTTGAGACCTCTCAATATAGGAAAGACTCTATTGAAATTTCAATAGATTTTGGACTTACATATGCAAAAAGAATTCACATGTTTACTATAATATTGTTTGGGTGTTGTCCTGGAAATTGGACTATCATATTTTGGTATCAAAGCAACCAATTATTATTCCAAGGATTAGGATGTTATTGTCATTTAAAAATATATATATTTCAGGATGGTTTGAATAAGGTAAGGTGTCAGGATTGACCTGTCTTTAGCATGGGGAAAAGATCGGGTTTACAGTGTATGGGTGATCTAGAGGGGAATCCAACGAAAGATATTGCCTCACATATACCTGCAGCATCATTACACTCCAAAAGTGGTGAAGCAACAAGATATAATGATAATTATATTATCTAACGAGCAGATGTATCATTACCTAAGGCATCTAATAGATAGGGTCAGGATAGATAAGGACAAATAGATGGGTCCCAACGGATGGCACCAGTTGTTTCACCTAACCACATTTTAGTCCTTGTTTTTTCTAGAACAATTGGCTAGGGTAATAGCAGTAAGAGTGGTAAGAGTTTCTACTGTAGCTCCTACAGCGAAGAGGGTGGTTACTTTGGTACATTGGGTGAAAGGCATGGGAGAGTTAAGTTGTGTAATTTATTCAGAAGAGGAGGATGTCGAGGTTGTAGGTCATTGGCTGAGGAAAATAGAAAGGGTGATGAATCAAATGCCTATACCGAAAGAGGTACGAGTTGATTATGTGACCCAACTATTAATAAAGAGTGTCTATTCTTGGTGGTAGATTATCATGGAGAGCAGATCTGAGGATGTGCTGATGTGAAAGGATTTCAAGGAAGAATTTAAGGAAAGGTACTATTATTGGCAGCATAAAAAGGAGAAAGAACAAGAGTTCCTGGATTTGAGATAGGGAGACTTGACTATACTGGAGTATGAGAGGAGATTCCAAGACTTATCTATTTTCTCCTATACATATCTTAATACTGAGCGCCATCAAATAAAGAAGTTTTGTGATGCAATTAGACAAGAATTGAAGTTGGTCCTAATAGCTATGGAGTTTCAGTTCATCCAGGAGTTGGTACAGGCTACTTAGGGTATGAAGAGAGTGATTAGAGATGCATTGAGGCCAGGGGTGGAACAAGATCAGTTAGTTGGGCCAAAAAGGATGGATTTTGAGTTTTCTACTCTCATACCACCTTTTTCCAAAGAAAGGGAAAAGTGGTAAGTCATTTGTGCAGTTCCATAAGAGAAGGGGAAGCTTGACTACAGAGGGAAATTTAGAGGGATCCAGAAAATTTAGCAGTGGAGGATCTTTGGGTAATCCGGCTTCAGCACTGTAAGAGGGTTTACTAAACAGAGAGGAGCTGTATATCCACTATATGGGAGGTGTAATTAGAAACACTCTAGAGACTACTCAATGACAGTAGGGAGGTGTTATATTTGTAGGGGTAAGGGGCATTGATGAAGGGATTGTTAGTATTTAGAAAGAGGCTATTTCTACTATGGGGATACGGGCCACAAGAAGGAGTGTCCTCGTAGGGCTACCAAGGCAACACAAGGTCAGAAAGCTGCTACATAGAGTTAGCAGTAGTCAGTTACTGTTGATCGACCTGTAAGGCCTACA
>Ga0325402_1001891_pt1 | contig 17853 bp, 21 predicted proteins | sample PopdelMetagenome_22_FD_207212 | JGI IMG/M metagenome (GOLD analysis project Ga0325402, IMG submission 207212) | Populus deltoides microbial communities from Bellville, Georgia, United States - Xylem-PdKOR-R3 | ecosystem: Host-associated > Plants > Phyllosphere > Stem > Wood/Secondary xylem... | reverse complement strand
TCTTGTAAGAAATGATACATGGGATCTTATACCTCCTAAGCCTAGTCATAATCTGGTTGGCAACAAATGGGTGTTCCACATAAAGAGACATGCAGATGGTCGTGCCGAGCGTTTTAAAGCACAACTGGTGGCTAAGAGATATCATCATCACATGGTGTAGTGACTACACAGAAACCTTTAGTCTCGTGGTTAAGACATGAACTATACGATTATTACTATCTTTAGCCATCGCACGACAATTAAGTATTAGGTAGATTGACATATAAAATACCTTTCTACATGTTCTACTACAAGAGGAAGTCTACATGTAATAGCCCCAAGGATACATTCATCCTGACTTTCCCAGTCATACATTGTTCCTCCTTATTCACCCTTCACACTGCTGATTTCTCTGTTTTCATCCTCATATATGTTGATGATATAATCATCACCAGGACTAACTCTACTGAAATTAACTAGTTTATTCATCAACTTGGTGTTGTCTTTCCAGTTAAAGTTTTTGGAACTCTCCTATTTTCTCGATGTAGAAGCCTTGTTTAATGGACCTGATCTGTTTTATAACGGAAAGAAAATATGTAGCTGGCCTCTTACAATGAGTTCACATACATGAAGTCAAGCCTTGTTTCACTCCTACGAGTACCACTTGTATTCTATCCAAGTTTGACAGCTCTGATTTTTCACATCCTCAACTCTATCACAACACTGTTGGTGGATTACATTACTTGGGATTCACTCGATTAGATGTTGCTTTCAGGGTCCGCTGTGTTAGCAAATCCATGCATCAACCCATGGAAAATCATTGGCAAGTTGTCAAACGCATCCACAACAAGCTATGGCATTTGTTTCAGAAGTACATCAGATCACTCTTTTCAAAGGTTCCATGATGCTGACTGGGCTGGTGATAGAGATGATAGACATAGTGTTGGGGCCTATTGTATCTGTCATGGAACCAATATGATCAGTTGGAGCTGCAAACAACAACAAACCGTTGCTCGTAAATGAATCAAAATATAAATCCCTTTTAAACACAGCAGCTGAAATACATTGGCCCAATCCATTCTCCATGATCTATAGCCTCCCTTTGTAACCAGTCCAAAACTATGGTGTGATAACATTGGAGCTATTTACTTGTCCTCTAATCCGATTTTCCAAGTCTGACTAAATATGTTGAAATTGATTTTCATTTTGTTAGGGATCAAGTTTTAGCCAAAAAAACTTCAAGTGTCTTTTCTATCTACTAGGGATTAGCCTGCAGATTTATCAACTAAGCCACTGTCAACCATTCATTTTCAGCTACGGCAGGACAACCTTCATGTTCAAGAACTGCCCAATCGGTTGAGGGGGCGTGTAGAAGATTTAATTCAAAACTGAAATTCCTTGTTGATATTTCAGGCTAACCAATTTGGTTGTTAACACTGTGATATTATCCTTTGGTTTTAATATGTAACTCTTTCTCTTGTGAAATTCTTCTTCTTGTGCATTCCTACAGTTTTCGATCGTCAAAGGGACAAAAAGACTACTGCGTTTTTCTCTCCAATTGTTAAAAAAAAAAAAAAAAATAACACCAAGCTTGCTTTTCTCTCCAATAGTTAAAAAAACACCAAGCTCATTAAGCTCTGAAATCACTAAATCCAAGCTCTGCAAGTATTTGGATGAACCTCCCAAGCTTTATTGATTAACAACTCTTATCAACACACTTATAAACACAACTTTTTATTCTGATTACATTGTCCCTTATATTTATAGGGAGATTACACCTCTAATTATTCTAATCTAACTAGTTAAACAATGATTCTAACAAAATTAGTCTAACACAAATCGTTTTTGATAAAGAATTCCTACATTAACTAGGATCTTATCTAATAGATAGCAGAAACCCAGCCACCCCAAAATCCATCCATTTTTATTTGTCTCATATTCATTATGTGTCATTGCTTTCTTGATGAGTACTTCCTAGGTATATATACTCTTTTTTTTATATAATACCTAGGTATATATACTTGTTGTGTGGTCCCGCACCATGTGATGGGGGGACCACCACATTAATTAAGGAGGCAGCTGGCTGCCTCTTTGGTTTAAATTAAATGAAACGGTTACTGTAGATGGTAGTAGCAAATTTTGAACGAGAGAGCAGAGAAAAACCGAGAGAAAGAAAGAAGAGGAGGTAGCAGAGCAGTCTGTCTTCTTTCTTTGATTTCCAGCTCGTTCACCGTTGGATTGAGCTGAGATTTTGACAGCAGCTTCTAGACACGTTCCTCTTCATTCTGAACGGTTGGATTGAAGATTGGTGGTGTGGAAGCTGGTCGTTTTGACAGAAAACGGGGCTGCCAGTGTTGTGAGCTTTTCTCTAACATTACTCTCTTTAATCTTGTTGTAATCCGAGAATAAGTTGTTCTTGATGATATATTTGTTGTAGCCCTTAGTTGAATCTGAGGAAGAACAATTGTGAACCCATTATTTGTGATAGTGGAAGTTTTTAGGTGGACTCCGGTCCCGTGGTTTTTCCCGCATCGGGTTTTCCACGTAAAAATCTTGGCGTTGATTTGTGTGATTGTTGCATTATATTTGTTCATTGTTTGATTCTGTTTTTACTGCACAAAGAGGGAAAAAGGATTGGAACTTGTGAATTGTGAATTGTATTTCGCTGAATTGATCCGGTTAGTTGTCCCTAGTTTTCCCAACAATACTAAGCCGTATCTCTGTAGACTTGTTGGGTAACTCTAAATTTGAGAATTCTTTTGTGATATCCGTTCTTGATCTCGTTTAGGTTACCACATTTTCCTTATCATTCAAAAACTGTGGTTGGTCACAGGTCCTCGTTAAATGGTGAAATCCACTTTGGCTTAGGTATCTCTGCAACCCTTGATCCAACCGTAGATATCCTGCACCGTTAAAATGATGATAACCTACCAGCAAAAACCAAACTAACCTTCCATTCTTTCGTTTCTCATTTCAAAGCAAAACAAGACATGCCTCAGACATGTAAAGTAGCTTGTCATTCAAAATCAAATTGGTTTTACAAGAAAATCAAGTTCTTAATCCTGAACATTAACATTCAATCAGATCTCATCATGCAGGACATCATTAGCATTGCTTTTCTGATTCAATTCGTTCATTCTCCTCGCCTCTCTTCGTTGCGGCGAAATCTGCAAAGAACATTTAGATACAATTAGTATCCAGAAACACAAAAACTAGAGCTACAAAAAACATGGATAATAAGAACGTAATGGTTCTGGTCAGTAAATGGCTCTTTTCACCTCTGTAACCTTTTCCGGAGATATTGGTAGGTCCAAGCAAGCTGCCATATTACGTTAAGTAGGATTACAACCAAAATCAAAGCTCGAAGTGGAAATACATTTGCAACGCTTGTATCGTTAACAATAGCCACCCCAAATATAAACTCTGCTGCAGCAATTAGCAAGAGAATGCACATCATAGGCAACAAAAGAAGTGAAGTAGATTGCCAGTCCCACAGGAAGACTTCAGTCAATGCTACAACCACAATTGTTGCTATTGACAAGAAAAAACACAGAGAATTGCACAAGATAAAATTAAGGAATTTGTTTTTGCCTAGTTCCCAACTTATGGATAGTCCAGGCTTGTGTGAGTCACCTTCACTGACGCTCGCCAACTCGAACAAACCTAAGAATAATGAATTGCTCCATGAGCTGGGATCGTCATTATTGCCATTAGCAGCAGCAGTAGCAGATTTAGTAGCATTGGATGAAGCCCATTCTTGCCACACACCTCCAGGAGGATTCATTCCTACTTCAAAAGATAATGAGGCAAAGATTGCTGCCAAAATACCAATGCCACTCTTTAATGAACCAACAAACTTTTCCCTTCTAGCTGCTGAGCTTCGTTGTTGCTTAGTGGCAATGGATTGCTCTAATCGTTCAACTCGCTCTGTAAGCTCTGCTCCTACATTTCGGATTATTTCTTGTATTTCATCTTCATCATTAGATCCTTTCGTCGCTCTTACTGCCAAATCTAAAGCAGTAAGACCTTCAGAATTAACAGCATTCATATCCACATTAGTCCGTGACAAAAGCTTTACCATCTGCAGAATCAAATTTTCACTTTAATTAATTGTGCAATCAACCGCAACTTAACAATAAATTTATGCCATTGAGTTTGCAGTTCAACTGGCGCGAGGGTAAAAGATCTCAAAGCTTGAGCCTTTTCTTTGTAGCAAAAACTAAAAATAAAAAATAAACAACAATCTATTTGGTTTGACTTTGCATACTTGATAAACAAACTTTCATAATAAAAATGGATTACAGCTAGTAATCAACAACTCAAAAAAAATATATCTCATTAACTGACCTGATTACGTACATAATCTCACGATAGACTTATCAATGACAAAAAAATTTCGGTCAATAATTACTGTTAGAAATCACTGACATAAAACATCTTGTCAGTATTTGTTGAGGAATTGCCAACTAAAAAATATTAAAAAAAATCATTCTTAAAATTTCACCAAACTCAAGTTTTTTAGTTAATATGGCTATTCCATATAAAATTCTAAATAATGAATAATAACAAATATAAAATAGTGATTAGCTTATGTAAATTTCAATCCAGAATTCTAAAAAAAACGAAAAAAAAAAAAACTTGAATAATTATATGTTTCATAAAGTAATTTCTACTGCAAAAGGGATGCATCTATGGCTTATAGAACTTCTCAAATTAAAATGCCTGAACAGACTTCAGGGGTCTTTATACTACTGGAGCCAAAGCCAAGAATCTCGAAAAGGGAAACTTGAAAGGAACAGCAAATATCGTTCATTACCTTTGACTTTTTTCCAGCACAAGCAAGGTGAAATATGGTATTACCGCCTGCATCCACGGCATTGAAAAGCTCATTGCCAATTTGGTATTGATTGGCAAGCTGAATCAACAACTCTAGTGCCTGGTATCGATTGTGTTTCACGGCAAGGTGCAGAACAGTCTCCCTGCTCGAGGTAAGCTCATTTGCTGATTCATTTGTAAAAAGCTGTGTCAAGATTTCCCTCCTTCCTCTAATGGCAGCCGAGTGAAGGGGAATATTTCCGTCCTCGTCTTTTATAAGAGCAAGATTAGGTCGAAGAACAAGCATTTGCTTCACAATCTCCAGGTGCCCTTTTGCTGAGGCCAAATGGATGGGGCTAAGACCTTGCTGGTTAAGTTCGTCTGCTAATCCAGGATAATTCTGCATCACTTTCATGGCAAACTGAGTATGACCAAGAAGTGCAGCAACGTGCAATGGTGTGTTTGACGTAGTGACGGTTACAGTATGGAGGATTAGAGGATCTTCTCCAATTAATTCTTGCAAGGTATTCACATCCCCTCTGAAAGCTGCATCAAACAATCTAGCATCCATTGAAATGAATCGATGGTCGCATTCCACCGCTAGTACTTTTATAGGATAAGAAAGGTAAATGAAAAGCTAGAGAACCACTTAATTTTCTGAGAAATTCCACAAGCGCCAGAGCTGTTTCTGTACACTTTTTAAACTTCACAGTCCTTTCTTTTCGTATGAAAAGGAAAGCCAAAGGCAAGAAGATTGACTTATAAATTGACTTGTGAAATTACACGGTAAGTTCATGCACTTTTGGGTTGATTCAAATAATTTACCAACTTGATTTTTTCGTATTTTATTTAAGTCCTGCCTCTAAAATTTTTAAACGAAAAATGTTTTCAAGCAACTCCGCTGTCAGTGAAGTGATTCCATTATGTAAAGTCTTTTGGCATGGGCAACTAATTATGTGTGAAACGACTTGGTAAAGTTCCAAAGACTAAGAAACTCTAAATGTTTACTGTGTTGGACTCCATCAAGTGGGAGACATAGAAAAATCAGCTTTAGTTTTTTGACGAAGCAGTGGTGACAAAACAAAAGCAGAAAGCGGAGGACGTTTGATGTTTCCTTCTTCGCATGACGATTTGAGCACTGTACAAATGAAATTTTAATGTTATTTCAAGGTACAAGCTTGTTGGAAGAAGAATGGTTGCGGTATAAAATTAAAAACAGTAATGTAAAGAAAAAAAAATTAAGAACAAAAAGAAAATTAAGAGGAAGGTATACTTTTATTAAGTATTTTTCTCTAAAGTTTCTTAGTTATCCTCTTTATCTTTTGTGTTTTTTAATAATGTTGAATTACAAGTCTTTTTATTGGTGTAAAATCCTAAATAATCAAGAAATTAAACTAATACAAGAAAATCATAATCTGAACAGGAATTGTATTCTACCAACTAAACTGGTCGACTGATTTATTTAATCTAGCCAGTCGATTGGTTCTTCTATCCTTCAGAAAAACCAGAAATCAAGTTTAATTTTCAACACCCCCACTTAAACTTGATTTCTTCATAACTCCCAACATATCTCTTATTTTGTTCAAAACATATTTTTTTTATTGGCTTTGTGAAGATATCCGCGACTTTGTCTTATATCTTCACATACTTGACTTCAATTTTCTTGTTTGTAATACAATCTCTTAGGTGATGAAATCTTGTGTCAATGTACTTACTTCTATCATGAAAAATTAGATTTTTAGCTAAAGCAATAACTGATGAGTTGTTCACATAAATCTCTGTAGGCTTTTCTTGTGGCATTCACAATTCTATCAATAATCTTCTTAGCCATATGGAATGATAAACACATGATTTAGTAACTATATATTCAGCTTTACATGTTGAAAAAGTGACTATAGATTGTTTTTTTGAACTCCATATGAATGTTGTGTCTCCCATGTAAAAAACAAAACTTGTAGTGTCTTTTCTATCATCCATATCTCAAGCCCAATCACTATCATTATAACTCATAAGTTCAAAGCTATTAGAATAACCATATAACAAGCCAAAATCAATAATACCTTTGATATATCGAAGAATTCGCTTCAATTATTTGAAGTGTGTCATGATTGGTGTCTTCATAAATCTACTCACAAGTCCTACTCCAAAAATAATATTTGGACGAGTGCATGTCAAATATCTCAAACTCTCAACTAAGCTCTTGAATGTTATAGAGTTTATCTTCTCTCCTTCATTATTATTTGACATCTTTACTCCACACTCAACCAGAGTATTTACTCTGCACAATCATTCATCTTGAACTTCTTGAGAACCTCCCTTGCAAACTTCTCTTGATTCATAAAAATTCAATCTCCTCCTTATTTGATCTCATTCCCTAAGTAGTAGGACATGAGACCAATCTATGTCGTCCCAAACTCCTTAATCATTACTTGCTTAAAGTCTCCAAACATCTTTGAATTATTTTCTATAAAGATCAAGTCATCCATATATAAACATACAATAAAAATATCACCACTCTCTTTGATCTTTATATAGATAACATATTCATGGGGGCATTTAACAAATCCATTCTTTAATAAATATCCATCAATGTGACTATTCCAAGCCCTTGGAGCTTGCTTTAATCTATACAAGGCTTTGTTCAACTTTAATACATTGTTTTCATGTCCCTTCACTTCATATCTTATATGTTGCTCAATGTAAACCTCTTTTTCAAGAAAGGATGATTTGATATCCATTTGATAGATTCTCCATCTATGTTGGGTAACAGTGACAATGACTAATCAAATGATCGTCAATCTAGTAACAGGAGCAAAAATCTCATCATAGTCAATCTCATACTTTTGACTATAGTCATTTACCATCAACCTTGTCTTATATCACTCCACCTCTTCTTTAACATTCTTCTTTTCTTTATAGATCCATTTGAAACCTATTGACTTCTTTGCATTTAGTCCAGGAATCAATTTCTATGTGTCATTCTTTTCAATTGATGCAATCTCCTCATCCATAACAATTCTTTATTTTGCATCATTTACTTCTTCTTCAAACACTATAAAATCATATGTAGCAAGGTGACAATATAATGTTACGTCATAAACAATTGGATTAGTTACCTCATATAAGTCATCAAGCCTTCTCATCTTTCTTGGTGGAGTGCCAAAGCTTTCATGCTCAAGTCTCATATGCCAAAGTCAAGTCTTATCCTTTACACATGTATTTAAGCATTTATGCATATTTGTCTGTATGCTTATCAAGAATATTCTATTCTTTGTCATGACTACCTTTGCAACTATAGCTCCTTTAGTGTCAAGTAATGTCAAAGTACGATCTTTCATTTTAATCTCATACCTCTTCTCTAACAATTGTCATAAGCTCAACATATTGTTTTTCATCTTTGGTATATAATAGACATCACCAATAAATTAATGACTTTTAATTTTTCAATTTTAATCAAAATCATACATTTTCCTTTTATAGAAACCTTTAAATGATCCGCAAAGGGGACATTACCTTTAAGCTCCATGAATATATCTTTGTCTCAACATATAAAGTTATTGGCTCTATTGTTTAGAGACCACATGTTCTCTTTGTCTTGCATTCTCTTATCATGCACTAATAATAAGGTGACTTCCTTCTCCTCTTCTATTATTAGATTTGCATTCTCCCCAACTCTCTTGGTTGGACTCCACCAATCCCTATCATAGTGACCTATCTTTTGACAATTATAGCATTTAACTTTTGATTTGTCAAACCTAGATTTTAGATTGCCACTGTTAGTGTAATCGGTTAATCGATTTACTTCATGCGGTCAACCAGTTGACATGTTGAGGCTGCCACAACCTCCTCTTTTAAATCCGTCTGTTCCTTTCTTTTTTTTTGCTTTGTCCATGTCCTCTACCCCTTTGAGAATACCCAGAATCATTTTGCTTTAAAAAAAGTACTTATGCACCCATATCTTCTTGAATCTCATTGACTTTTTCCTCATGTGCTTGTAATTTCCTCATAAGACCTTGAATTATTAGAAAATCCAAATTGTATGACTCCTTTATTGCTATTACAACATAATGAAATTTCTTTTGCAGCTAGCGTAGGATTTTTTCTACTACATGTCTCTTCCATCTTCTTCTTATATCTCTTCATTTGATTGTATTTGGCCAATACTCTTGCAAAATATTCTGAAATATTCTCTGATTCAAGCATATGTAATTTTTTAAAGTCACTATGTAGCTTTTGTAGACATGTCCTTATTATATTGTCATCTTCTTGGTTTGATTCTTGCATAACTTCTCATATTTGTTTGGTGGTGGTTGTGTTGACCATTATATTAAAAATGACATCATTTAAACATTGGTGAATGATTGTTAGTGCTTGTTGATCATTCCTTTGTGCCTTTTGCGTGGCCTCCCTTTGAGCTGGAGTTAACGTTGCTCCATCTATAGGCTCCTCAAAACCTTTTTCAACCATCTTTTATACATTTTGGGAACCTAGCCAAGCTTTTATCAGAATACACCAAGTTTCATAATTATCCTTTGTCAACCTAGGACATTGAAATGAGGAGTTTGGATTGGTCATGTTAAATAATCAAATCTAAGCTCTGATATCACCTGTTGGAAGAACGATAGGTGAGGTATAAGATAAAAAACAGTAATGCAAAGTTAAAAACTCAAGAACAAGAACATGAACAAGATTGAGAGGAAGATATACTTTTATTAATTGTTTATCTCTAAGCTCTCTTAGTTATTCTCTCTCTTTTGTGCTTATTCATTGTGCTGAATTACAAAAAAAAAATTATAAGTATAAAATCCTATACAATCAAGGAATTAAACTAATACAAGGAAATTCTAATCTGAATAAGAATGATATTCTGTGGACTGAATTGATCAACTGTTTTGGAACCGGTCGATCGATTCAACTTATTTCAGTCAGTCGATTGGTTCTCAATTGGTAGATCGATTCTTCTGTTTCTCATAATCAAAATCTAGTTTACTTCCAACATGCTTCAACCATGAAAGTAGGTGAATGTTCCTCGACCTATTCTCTCGACATTTTATCCACATATGCCCATCAGAAAGAAGCTCCATGTCTAGTTTATTTAGTTTAAAGTGCAAAAGGCAGAGACATTAAATAGGCAATAACAAGTTGGCCCAAAAAAGTTCACTTAGGTCTCTCTACTTTTTTTGTTTATTTTTGTTAGGTCCTTTTAATTTTTGAAATTTTACTTTTAGTTCAAAATTTCATTTTTTCCCCTCATTTTTTGCAATCTTTATGTTTAAAGAGAGGAAAAAAAGTCAATGAAAAATGGTGAAAGATAGAGAGTTTTTGGTTGGCCATGATTATGGCCACGAAAAAAATTATTTTTTATGTTAGTAAGTTTTTTTCGATAAGAGAAGTTTTATTAATGTGTTATTTGACCCTCATCTTATCAAAAAAAAAAAATAAGACTTTAGAAAAAAATTTTAAGTCAGGTTAATTGTTATTTTTTAACCAAAACCTTTCAAATTTAAGATCATAGGTGCGTTTTTATAGTCCTCTAGAGTTTTTTTTTTTTATAAAAAAAGTGAAACAATGTTTGAAAATGGGTTGTTTAGTTGGAAAAAATAGTAACATGGATTTTTAGCTATTTGGTGGATAAAAACTATACCAGAGACGGTGCATGTTGTGAAATGACAAGTTAAGGACGGTGGACACACACACACAAAAAAGAACTTTTGGATGATCCATTGTCATGTATATTATCAAACACTTCCATATTATTTATTTAACATTTTTATTTTAGTAATTTCCAAAGAATTCAAATATAATTTACAAAAAACACGTTATGTTACATAAATTATTAATAAAAAAGCGTATGAAAAATCCTCAACCCATATGAAAATCTCATGTTTTCATAAATTTATTAGCAAACACTATATTATGATTTACATGAAAAGGCTTTAACCTCATTCTATTTATAGTTAAGAAATAAAATGTTAATTTATTTTTAAATGTTGGGGAAAAACAAAGGGTATCAGGGGAAAGTCAAAGAAAAGAAGAAATAAAAAAGGAAAAAACACAAGGAGTGAGGAAAGGGGCTTAGCTCACGTGTTGTCAAGCCCATGCATACCTACCCAAGCGACCTAGCTAGACCCTCCTCGACGAAAAGAAGGAAAGAAAGAAACATGCACTCCACAAAAATTGATATTTATTATTATTATTATTATTTTATCATCACATAGAATAAAAGGAGAGATATTCAATCAAGTAGAGAATTTGGGAGCATCCAGGTGGAAACAAGGGAGATAAACATAATAGAAAAAAACTTTGTTTTAAACCGAACAAGGCCGAGGGTTATGATACATTCACAGTTTGGAGAAGAACCAAGCAAGCCCAGTTATATATAAAAGTTTGGACAAGACCACGCCTACGTAGGTATGAATGAGTTTGTTCTGGGCACAAGGAACACATCAATGAAAGCTACATTATGTTCCGCCCATTAACCTACATATCATTCATGAGGAAAGAAAAGAAGAAATAATCAACATTTGGATTTTACAAGGGGGGAAAAAACCCAGTCATCGAGCAGTAACCTGAGCAACACCTGCAGAGAAAAAGATAATCAAAACTTAATGCCTGTACACGATTAGGGGAGGAGCAAAAGCAAATGCATACTGAAACTCGGCTAACCTAAAGAAGTTAAAACATTTTTATTTTATTTTTGCAATATTAAGACCCAAGTGCTACAAAAATGGACACTAATTCCCCTGCTTCCATGATATGGAACCCATCTAAAATCACTATAACTTTCATATACCTCTGGCGCACAAGTGTGCGCCTAAAACATCTGATGTCACTTCCCCTCTACTTTTTCTTTAATTACGATTTTCTCTTCAATAATTTCTTCCTTCTTCCCATTGTAATGCTTAAAATCTCTCGGAAACATATACCAAACCCCCCCTCTTTTGAATGTTGCATTGAATTGATGTAGTTGTTGATTGGTGTTTGGAAATTCATGATAAAACACGCAATTAAATTATGAAAAAGGAAGAAGTGAATTTTCAATCAAATGCCTTTGTAAAACAAGGACATGAGAGATTTCTATTTTTATATGAAGAGATAAGGTGATGGAAAAGAGAGGAGAATTATTGAAGAAAGTAAAGAAGAATGAAAAAGAAAGGAGAAAATTCAGAGATATGGCTAGTGTTGGTAGGCTAGAAACTGTATTGGACACGTATGAGGTGTGAACGTAATTGTAAAGAGAATCAAAAAGGGTACAGCCTAAGAGAATTAGGTAACTTCCTAAGGAGTAAGAAATTATTGCCCTTCCTAAAATATTTTTCCTCGCATAGGATGTTGCATTCGGGGTCCATGTATCTCCAAGTCACAAATCAGATAGCATATTAAGAAGCAGAAATATTATTAAACAGGTTCGATGCTAAAATAACAGAAGAGAAGAAAATAGTTTTCCAATCATTTTACAGAATGCTGTGCACAGGTCAACTTTTTTCCAGAAAATTTGTTCTGTATACAGAGTCTCCAGGGAATAAAAAAATTTAGAGACTCAATATTACATGCCCTGAAAGACTGCACTTAAGATACAAGTAATGAATACTAACCATTTGTCGCTGCCTCTTCTTCCTCCTTTTCTTCATCAATTGTTTTCCATACGATGTCTTTCAGTCCAGTTGAGAGGTTCTTGTAAAACTGTCATTTAAACCAGTTCAATTCAAAATTAGACCTCATAGCAATTAAGGATGAAAGGAGGAATTAACTAATAATACAGTTGATGGAGCAAAAATGCCAGTGGAGGCAGCTATATTTTTTTATGGCCCGTTAAGTCCACCCTATAAGAGCAGACACACGCAAATCTAGCCTTCAGCAGACTCCAAGAGATTACATGTCCCATAAAACTTGCAAATGAATTTAGCTTGGCCTTATTCTTGAGCTTCCAATGCTATAGTGAACATTTTAACTTTGCCTTGAGCCTGGAAATCATTTTTAATTCAACTTGGCCCAGTAATGTATAATTCCATAAGCATGTTTTTTGTTTCAGTAATGGTAATTATAACTGGAACACGAAATGGGAAAAGCTGAATCACAAATGATGTAGTTATTGGCTAGTTCTTGGCATCAATATGTATGCCGTCAACTGTGGTTGAGTATCTCAAGTACCCCTCCCAGTCAAGCCTCTCTTTTTTACTAAAAGCTTCATCTTGTCATAATTGTTTTGCATGAAAACTTAAATAAGCAAACCAGCTAAATATTTACTTTTCAAGAACAGCTCCATTCAGTTTGCAGCCAAACCATGGGTTACACACATGACCTAACTGCACACACATGACCTAACTGCACAGGCATGAACTGATTGATGTAAAAGAATACAGAGACCAGACATTCTTTGATGGAGGAGAAATTATTCATTACTGTTTTAATTGCCACAAGAGCACCAGTATTTAAAGGCCATACCTTGTGAAATTCCAGGGTATCTCCACCAGACTTGCGAACCTCGACCATATAAAGAGAAGGGGCCACTTCAAAGATCTGAAAGATAGAGAAATCTTACACCCAGCTCAAACTACTACAGACAAGTTTGTCGCGGAAATCATTTCCTGAAGACATACCTCTGTTGCAACAGATAGACGACCCTTACGTCCATCCTTGTCCCCTTGAAGCTTCATCTGCAATTTGAAACAGGAGCTGTTTCAGCAGAAACAATAATTTAACAGTTGACTGCCTAATAAAATCAAAGTTCTGAAGACATCCTCTTTTCTCAAGCACATAAACTCAAGAGTCCACTGAACCATATAGAAAAAGTTAAATATTGAAAAATCCAATTCACTTACGAAGGTGAAAGGACCAGAAAAGGATATTCAATTCACTTAAATCTTTCAGGATTCAAGTTTGAAGACAACTTTATGAAAACCATACAGACATAACAAATTGGATGCAAAAAGACTGCAGGAATCTTGCTAAACATGAATTAAACATTCCACTTAAAATTTTCATTTATTAAAGGGAGTGTTATCAAACCTTGAAGTTGTTTTTCTTAACATCAAAACCCAAAGGCGCCGCTGCTGCTTCAATTTTTGAGATTATCTCACTAGCAGAATGTTTGGATGTGAATCTTGATTCCCTTTTAACAAGCCCCTATTTTCCAGAGGAAAAGAAAGTCTCTTGAGTTCATAGTTGTGAAACTCAAAGATAACTGCATATTCAAGCAAATGGCATGGCTCATTAAACTATGATATTTCAAAAAAAAAAAACTTGCACTGGAGACATAGAAGTTATTTCTGATTTTTGCTCGGCAACTATTTCACAAAATTGAGAAGGCTAAATATTTGAACAAAGTAGGAAAATGATCTAAGACATGGTTTTAAATAATAAAAGTTCGAGTGTATAATACTAAAGAGCATTCAACCATCAATCCTTGGAATAATTTTAAATTGAGAAGATCTCAATGCCAACAAATGTGACAAACTGTCAGGCTCTCAACTTCTAACATTTTACAGATTTTGGCTTCATTTACAGAGAAAAGAAAAAAGTTCAAACATACCATTTGTTTCTCAAAAAGACTACTAAGGTTAAGACCCTGAGAGGTAGAGATGAGTTCAAATGCATTCATGGTTACAGGAGCCATAGGCCCTATAAACCCTTCTTCTCGCCTCTCCACAACTAGGTTTCGAGAATCCTGTTAACCAAGAGGAACATCAAGTACAAACCCACAAGTGGTGCACTAAGATTGAAAGCATGATGCACAAATGAACCACAAGAATTACCACTGATTCATTGAAGATAGAGTTCACATCGTCGAGACTAACATTAGCTTGTTCAAAAGCGGGTGGCTTATATCCTTTCTTAAACCATTCATTTTCAATAAGCTCAGCAATGGTGATACGCTGTTTCATACCATTAGCATGTACAGTAAGTTGACAAGTACCTAATATTACAATGCATCATTCTAGAGAAGGAAAGAAGTACAATAAATTTATATGAAGGGAAGAGGGGGGGCAAACTGTCGAGGGATTAGGGTCAAGAATCCTTTTGATTAGTTTCTTTGCACTTGAGGAGAACCATGGAGGACACGTGAAGTCAGCCTTGAATATCTGCAGTCAAATGTAAACTGTATTTAGCCAATGTAAAATACAATAAAGCTCCATCCATTTAGGCACTGCTGAATACACTTATACCACATTTAGCTAATCTTACACAGCAACAGAAGAGGTTTACAAAAGCAGACATGCACAAAGGATCTGATTGCAAACCAGGGTCCAAGACAAAGTTCTGTTTTACAAACCAGAATCAGATATCAACCTGCCATTCAATTCCCTATTTGAGTTTTTCACCCATGCTCTCAGATTTTGTGGACGGCTTGTAAGAATATGTCAATGGCATAAACTGTACTAGCGATCATGACATTTTGCAAAATAATCAGAACTTGCTCATGATTGGCTTGTCTGAAAGCTCTCTCAACCTCATTCTTACATTGAATGAGCCAAATCGAAGAAGAATTTAGGGTCTTCATTTTCCAAGTCATACTTGCCATGGCATAACTCCACCCATACATAATTGATTTTTGAACTTACAAAATTATGGTTAACTTTCCAATCATAATAGTTGATAATAGTTCAACAATTTCATAGATTAGGTTCTACGAGGGTTTAAGAGATCTTGAAGATCTTTTCTACTCAACCATTTTCAGGTCAACATGATAAAATCCATAGGTAAATAAATTAAAACTCGATGCAGTCCTCCACTATAGATGGAGTTTGGTTTCCCCAACTCTAGCATTTTATACAGGCACAGCCAGCAAAATGAAGATGGGTGTGTGCATACATAGCGACCAGAAGGAACAGAAACAATCACCTTTTTGTATAGTGCCATCAGGTTGGCTTCTTCAAAAGGTAAGTAGCCAGCCATCAAGACAAAAAGAATCACGCCACATGACCATAAATCTGCCTTGGCACCATCATAGCCCTTATTGTTGATCACCTAGCAAGGTGAAATGCCAAGGAATAAATAAAAGAGCATAAATGGTTGAAGCTTTAAGAATTACTGGTTGCAGGAAAAGCTACACACCTCCGGAGCAACATAATTTGGTGTTCCACACGTTGTGTGAAGTAACCCATCTTCCTGGAGGAGAAATAAAAGATAAACAATTAGGAATTCTTCTGAAATGAAGGGACAATAAATGACCATAGCACAGAGTTCTCAGGTCAGAAATTAACATACTCTAACTTGCTGAGGTAGTGCACTCAATCCAAAATCCGAAACTTTAAGAATCCCATTAGCATCCATTAGCAGATTTTCAGGCTGTAGTTTAAAACCGCATGTCACAAACTTAGTTTATTACCGAAACTAATAAGAGATTAATCCATCAGCTTAACTGACGAAATCTAAGGGGGTCATTCTCATTTTAACATTAGAATAAGAATCAAGGCAACAAAATCACACCTTCAGATCCCTATGGTATACACCTCTGCTGTGGCAGTAATCTACAGCACAGATAAGTTGTTGAAAATACTTTCTCGCTTCATCCTCTTTCAACCTCCCCTTACTTGCCTAACTCAAGAAAAATAGCACAAAAACCATAGAAAAAGTTGAGACTTCCTCAAAAACATGCAGAACAATTTCAACATACTCATTTCAAACACATTAATCTTACAATTTTGTCGAAAAGTTCACCACCCGTCACAAATTGTAAAACAATGTAAATTTTGGTCTTGCTCGCCATCACCTACAACAGTAATCTTTCCTCAAGCTACTTCAACATCACAAAAATAACATAAAAAGAAAGATAACGACTTGCTTATTAATATTCCAAAAAAAATTCCAACCTCATACATGCGGACGACATTAGGGTGTCTGATTAACTTCATTGTTGAAATCTCCCGTTTAATCTGCAAAAAATATAAAAATAAATAAATATGTAGCAAACGACATGTCTCCCCAATCAAATTGACTTCTCTTTCTTTTCTTTTCTTTTTCCGTAATTCTTAATTTTCCAATTCAATTTTCTCGGTAACCAAACAGAAAAAAAAAAATTCATAAACTAAAACTAACACAAAAATACCTTCAATTTAATTAAACAAAACTTCAGATTCACAGAATTATATGAAATTAAAAATAAAGAATAAATACCTGACCGATCATTTTGTGCTTAAGAACATTTTCTTTATCGAGAATTTTGATGGCAACATTCTCTTTCGTCTCAACGTTCCTAGCGAATTTCACCTTAGCAAAATTTCCTTCTCCGAGGGTCCTTCCGAGTTCGTATCTCCCCACACGTGTCTTGCTTCCGCTTCCTCCTCCACCACCACCACCACTTCTAGAAGACGACATTCTCTAACCAGAACCAGTTAAATTTCTCTCTCTAAAACTGAAAGTCCTGTTTTTGATCGATCAAGATCTCTTCTTCTTGCATGGCTGCCATACCTGTGACTTGGCTACCCTCATCTTCGCTTTTTATTTATTTTTAATAAATATCTAAATAAGGCAAATGATATTAATAAATACAGAAACAATTTATGTTAAGATTGAAAAAGAAAAAAGATCGAGAGATCAAAGGGAAAGTAATAACTGCTGATGGTTGGATCAGACAACAACCTCATAAAGTCCAGACAAAATTGAAAATAAAACTTTTTTTCTCTGTGTAATCAGAGATTTCTTTGGGAAATAAATAAACAGATCAAATATTTCTTATCTTTCTAATTAAGTTCGGTAATAATCGAATAATTAAGGGTTAAGGCTAATGATGATAAAGTCTAGGAAACCTCAATTTAGTTCCTATCTATGTACTTATTTTAAATTCACTCCCAAGACAAATCAATCTATAATTTCGGTCCCTGATGCCTTTCACGTTTCTCAATTTCCATCCACCGCGTTTGGTGAATTATTGGAGGTTAGAAGGAGTAGCTTTGAGTAAGAACGCAGCCGTCTTAAAGTCAACCATCGCTGTTGATTTGAGTGCAATCTGGACGTTTTCCAAGTCTCGGGGCCCTTTGACTGTCAAGGTTCGAACTGGACAGGGACGATTCGACGCCATGGTCACCTAACCTGTTGATTCTGAGCCTTTCGAATCAC
>Ga0325402_1001890_pt1 | contig 17853 bp, 9 predicted proteins | sample PopdelMetagenome_22_FD_207212 | JGI IMG/M metagenome (GOLD analysis project Ga0325402, IMG submission 207212) | Populus deltoides microbial communities from Bellville, Georgia, United States - Xylem-PdKOR-R3 | ecosystem: Host-associated > Plants > Phyllosphere > Stem > Wood/Secondary xylem... | reverse complement strand
AAAAAATAGTTTTGGAAAGGATATAACTGTTTTAAGTATATAAAACCTTGTCAGAATTGTCTATATATACAGACAAATTAGATGTAATATTTTAAATAAGCAGTCATAAAAGAACACAATTTTTTAAAAATCTTTATTTTAAATAAGCTTTTAAATAGATGACTTTTCATTTGGCCAATTTGACCAAGTATAAATGCACAGTCAGTGTACCTAGTCTAAAAAACCGAACCCTATTAAAACTCCAAAGTTGAATGCGTTGGGGCTAGTGAAGTATTTAAATAATTGATAACTTGGGAGTTACTAATATGAAAAAAACTTTGCTGAAATTTCATTAGAAATTTCAGAGAATTCTACAAAAGCTGTGACACAAAAAAAAAAATTGTCCTATTTTTCCTTAATGTGAAAGATAAATTGATTTCTATATTTTTTGCTATATTATTTTTTTTATTTTCTTTGCTTTTTTATATTTTTCTTTAATTTTATTAAATTAAATACAAAAAAAGGGTGTTGGACTTACGTGGGATGACAGAAAAATTTTAGGCATTGGACCTGTATCGTCATTGTTCTTATCACTTTCACGTATTTTATAAAATACAAAAAATAAAATACATATAGATGTAAAAAAGTAATTAAAAAATATCCTTAGAAGTGCCTGAAATTACCTAAATGCCACTTGTTAGGAAAAAAGATCAAAATACCCTTGAATTAAATTTCATTTTTTCCTTCTATAATGCTTCTTCTTTTAAAGTCCAAAAATTCATATCTATTATATCATACAATAAAACATACAAATAAATACATGGTAATACCACCTTGTTAAAATAATTAAGATCAAACATAAAAGGAATGATAGAATTCTAAATAATCTGTATATTATGAGTGCTTAATCTTAACCTAAATACAAATAAAGTATATATAGGTTAAACTAAAAGTACTATTCTACCCTTAATAAATAAGACTACATAAATATTATTTAACATCTCCCCTCAAACTCACGATGCGGCAACTACAAGCATCGAGAGTTTGCCAACCAGAAAACAAAAACGAGAGATGGAATGGACCTTGGTAAAGAAATCTGCAATCTGCAAGGAAGAAGGAACAAAAGGTAAAGCTATGGTGCCATGCTTGAGATGATGACGAGTAAGATGAAAATCGATCTCAATGTGCTTAGTTCGCTTATGAAAAACCAAGTTGTGAGCAATCTGAATAGAACTCTGGTTGTCACAATACATAGGAGTAGGATGAGAAAAGAAAACTCTCATATCAGCAAGTAACCAAGTAACCAAACAATCTCTTTGGTAGTAGATGCCATAACATGATATTTTGCTTTGGTGGATGATTGAGAAATAATAAATTTTTCCTTGCTCTTCCAAGAAATAAGAGAATCACTTAAAAAGATACAGAACCCCATAACAGACTTGCGATCTGTGAGATCACTACTATGATCAGCATCAGAGTATGCACGCAACTACAAGGAAGAGGTGGATGAAAGTAAAAGACTTTGAAAAACTGTACCCTAAAGATATCGCAAAATACGAAGAATAGCTACCTAGTGAACAGTAGGAAGAGAAGCAACAAATTGACTAACAACATGAACTGCATATGCAATATCTGGACGAGTAATGGTGAGATATACCAAACTCCCAACAATAGTGCGGTATAAAGTAGGATCTATCAAAGATAAACCATCAGAAGAAGAGTACCTCGCGTTAACCTCAATAGGAATATCTATAATCTTGTTATCAGTAAGTCTAGCCCGCTCAAGAATATCTGCAACATATTTCGACTAAGAAAGAAGGTAATCTCTAGGTGAGTATGCTACCTCAATATCTAGGAAATATTGAAGATAACCCAAATCCTTTATTTCAAGTCGTCTAGCCAACTCTGTCTTTAAGACTGAAATACCATGAATGTCATCACTAGTAATAATCATGTTGTTGCTACCCAATTTTTGACCCATATTTTGATAAAGTTTTCAAAAATAAAAAATAATAAGGGTTTACGTGTGGCGATAACATAAAGCATCAGAGCTAATATTAAGAAAGCAATGTGTCAAAGAGATAATTATTGAATCATATATAATTACTGCAATATAAAATACCATATATATATATATGATTTGATTTGTGCTGGTTATGGAAAATAATCACTGCAATATAAGATACCATAAATATAGGATTTGTTGGTGCTGGTTATAAAAGACAATCCCTGCAATAATTATTGCAATATTTCCTTAAATAACACGTGTAGAGATTTTCTATATAAGTGAACCTTCAATCATATGCAAAAGGGACAGAAAAATTTACAAAAAAAAGAGAGCAATTTTAAGACAAAAAAAATTAGGGCTTCCACAAAACCCTAAAACTATCCTTTTTAGAACCGGCTGCACACCCTCCTTAAAAAAAAAAGAGCCACCGCCCAAGGAAGCTTTTCCTTCTCTCTCAGCCGTCCCCATCTTCCCCCACAGACCACCCAAACCAGCCTTCTCCGTCTTCACCGACCTGTCATCCTCCTGCTCACAGAACACGAGCTACCATTTCCCTTCTCCCACTCAGCCGTTTCTCCTTCACCATCACCGCGCATCTCGTGAAGACCCGACCACCCCCGTTCTTTCGTTAATCTCCTTCAACCGGCCCCAGAACCAACCAGGATAACAGCCCCACAGGCCATTCACCCCGATCTGCTCATTCCCCTCCAACCGAAAGGGAGCAGTCTACAGGCCGTCGTCTTCACCAAGGTATGAACCGGCCACCGACAGCTGCACAGACCGGACGGAAACCCAAAGCCTAGCAGCCGGCGGCCCCCTTGGTCTTGCCCCCACCTAAGACAGAGAAGAATGGGAAAGGAAAAGAAAAGAACAGATCTGTAGAGAGAAGCAGATCCAAAACGGAGAAGAAGAGAAAGAAAACAGATCCATGAACAAGAAACAAAAAATTTAAAATCAATTGCCTGCGTTTTTTTCCTTGTTGCTGGTCACGGTGAAAGCCACCACCGGCAGGACAGTGAAGAGGGGAGGAAGCCGTTGCAGATCTCCCCTGTCATTTTTTTTTCTGGCGGCGCGTGAACCCACGCACCGCCAGTGTCGGTAGCATGTGGATCAGACGTGCCGCCACTGTTTTCTGGTCCAGAAGCCTTCCCAACAGTTCCCTGGAATTTTAGGGGCTATTATGTAATTTTATTCGTGTGTTGTATTGTTTGTTTTATGTTGAATTTTGGTGATTGGTAACATGTAAATGTGAGTGTAGGAGAAAAATATAATAAAAAAGAAAAAAGTGTTTTAATTTGTATATAATCAAATATCTCGAGGACAAATAAAATCATGTTGTATTTCCTGTGAAAATATAAGAACATGTTTCTACATATTTTTTGGGATTTAATAACTCATTTATTAAAGCCTTAAGAATTTAACTAATACATGGTTTGTTGACTTTAATTATGATTAAATGCGATGTATGTGTTTTTAATAGAAAATATAAAAAATATTTTTCGTGTGTTGCATACGGCCAATATCCTTACATGTTTTGAATGTTTTTTTTTAATAAAAAATATTGAAAGTTTTGAAAATGTGTTTTCGCATGGATTTCTTAAACACAACAAAAATTATTTTCTTGCATTTCTAGATTTTACAACATGTTTGTAAAACTCCAAAGGGTATTGGTCAATATTCCAAAAAATACAAAAATCTTATTTTGGGGGGAATTCATCTATTATTTACCGTTAATGTTTGGATAAAGAAATTCCAAAGGGATGAATATCCAAAATATTATTGGGAATAACTTGTTATTATTCACTGTTAATATTTGGATAAAGAAACCCTAAGTGATAAATATCCATAATAATTTTCTAGGAATAATAAGTCAACGTACATCCTTGAAACAAGCCTTGATTATAATTGAGGACATTTCAATTTCTGACTTCATGGTTTACGAGCCGTAAGAGTATTGAATACTAAGGCAAAAATAGGCTTTTAAAGCGCCTTGAATTTCCTAATATTTCTAAATTTTTATCCTTCCTCCTTGTGATTTACGAGTTGCAAAACTCTTGAAATACTAAGGGAAAAATGAGCTTTAAAGCACATGGAATCTCCTTGGATTTCTATCTTAATAAATTTAGTCTGATTCAAACACAGATTTCAAGAAATCTGTATTGGTTCTCCTTAGTACTTTGTAGATATATCTAAGGGTGTGATCCACATTGACCAAGGTTTATTTCTTTTTAAACTTTCAGCCCAAATCCATTCATCATAGCAAAACGTATCCTAGGAAAACACCAACACCATAGCAATTATAAGGCAAACCAAACACCAAACAGCTTACCTTAGGTAGGGCGTACTAGGGGTGCTAATACCTTCCCTTTACGCAACCAGTCCCTTGCCTTAGAATCTCTGAAAGACCAGTTAGGTTTCCTAGTGACCATAATACTAGGTGGCGACTCCCTTATTCACAATCAAAACAAAAGACCTCAAAATCAATTAAGGATCGCCGCGACGCCGCGCTCCTCTCGCGAGGGTGCGACAGGATGGCGACTCCACTGGGGACCCTTGGACTAAGCTTGGTAATTGTTTTTTTTATTATGCTATGTGTTGTTGTTTTTTTTACTATGAATGATACTTGGTTTAAAAGCTTTAACATGCATCTTTACATTATGTCATATATGGTATAGTCATGCATCACTTTATTATTATTATCTTTTTGATTGCACACACATTTAACTTTAAGTTAGGTGGGGGACTAGCAGCTTGCCTTATGACTTGAGTCAAGGTTTAAGTTTGTGTAAACCCCCAACTCTTTGCTGAGTGTTTAAACTGATAGTGGTTGGTACATGTGTCATCCCACTATCTGCTGAGCCCCCATATTGCCTTTACGAGGGTGATCACTAGGACAGCAAGAGACCCTCCTTAGAGACAAAGTAGTAAACCTACCCAATGTCTCACAAAAAGGAAATAGAACCTATCCTTATGATGTATGCTCCATAATATCTTTTTACATCCAAACAAGCCTAAGCTCAAAGCATTTTGAATCTCAAGACCTTCATTCAAAAGCTAGCAAAGGGAGAGATGTTCCAGAATTGGGAGACCCAAGAAGCTCTATTGGTGTTTAAAATTTAATCAACAATGCTTGTTTGATCATGATATTGTGTTGTTTGTCTTTTTCACCTTTTTAAATTGAGGTTCCAAATGTCAATTGGATTTTATCCTTGTTTTTTTTAGCCAAACTTTTTCCTTTTAATGAGATCATGCATTTTCAAAAGTTCATCATGATGTTCTTACACATCACTTTCCGTTTTCAAAGCAGATCTTTCATTACAACACCTGCACTTTACACTGAGAATGAATGGCCGAACTTTAAATAATACATATTAGTTGTAGAAGAAGAAGAATGAGAGGAAAATAACATTAGGGGATTCATAAAAATTAATAAGAACAACATGAACAAGCTTGGAAACCCGCTAAAGAGGAATTTGAAACCATAGATGTGGCAAAGAAAAAAATAAAAGAAAAATTAAAGATAAGGACTATGATCACTCATAAAGAAAGAGAATAGTTGGTTACTTCGAGATTATGTAGATGTTTTTTACTTGGTATTATAAGGATATGTCTGATTTAGATACTGATATTGTAGTACGAAGGGTACTGCTGGTAGAATGATGCAAATCAGTTAAGCAAAAGTTGAGGAGAATCCATCTGGATGTCTTAATCAAAGTAAAGGCAGAAATTAAAAAGCAGTGGAATACTAGTTTTCTAGAAGTAGCCAAATATCCACGATGTGTGTCCAACATAGCGGTAGTACCTAAAAAAGAAGATAAAATCAAAGTTTGTGTGGACTTTAGGGAGTTAAGTCGAATTAACCCTAAAGACAATTTTTCTCTACCACACCTAGATATGTTGATTAACAATGCATCACGTAGCTTCATATATTCCTTTATGGATGGATGTTTTTGCTACAATAAGATAAAAATGACAAGAGGATAGGGAGAAGGAACCTTTGTAACATCATGAGGAACATTTTGCTATAAAGTCATGCCATTTGGGTTAAAGAATGTTGAGGCCACCTACCAAAGGGCCATGTTGACTCTATTTCATGACATGATGCATAAAGAGATTGAAGTATGCGTGGATGACATGATTGCTAAATCTAGAGAGGGAGAGAATCATGTCCAAATATTGAAGGAATTATTTGAAAGACTAAGGATGTACAAGTTGAGGCTTAACCATACAAGGTGTTCATTCAGGGTGAAATCTGGGAAGTTGTTGGGATTTATGATGAGTGACAAAAGGATAGAAGTGGACCGGTTAAGTAAAGGCTATTCAATCTATGCCAACTCCCAAGACTGAGAAGGATGTAAGAAGGTTCTTGGGAAGGTTGAATTACATTGCTCGGTTTATATCCCAATTAACCACGACTTGTGACCCAATCTCTGATTGTTAAGAAAGAAGAATCTCGGAATTTGGAATAAGAGTGAAGAAGCTTTCGAGAAAATCAAGCAATACCTACTGAATCCACCCCTATCTATCAAGCTGAATTGCAAAATGGCAAGTTCTACTGGTTGAGTACGACATAATATATATGACAAGGAAAGCCATGAAAGGGTATGTCATCACCGATCACCTAGCTGACCATGCTATGGAAGATTATGAGCCGTTAAGCTTTGATTTTCCTGGTGAAAATGTGCTTGCAGTCGAGGAAGGGAAATCGGATTGGTGGATTATGTACTTTGATGTTGCTGTTGGTAACGGAGTGGGGGCAGTGCTAATCTCTCCTGATAAGGAACATTATCTGGTTTCATATAAGTCATAGTTTGGGTGCACTAACAACACAGCTGAGTATGAAGCTTGCATTCTCGGTTTTAGAGGCTGCATTGGAGTTAAACATCAGAAAGATAGATGTGTATGGAGACTCAATGCTGATCATTTGCCAAGTAAAAGGACAATGGCAAACCAAGGATGAGAAGTTGAGACCTTACCAAGAATACTTGTCTAAATTGGCTAGAGAATTTGAGGAAATAAAGTTCACCCATTTAGGAAGGGAATGAAATCATTTTACTGATGTTTTGGCCACGTTAGCTTTCATGGTTAGAATAGACTTTGGGCACAAGGTACAGCCGGTACACATTGATATCAGAAATAACTCAGCTTATTGTTGAAAGAGAAATGGATGGAAACCCTTGGTACTATGATATCAAGAATTTCATCCAAAACCAGACATATCCCATGGGGGCATCCAAAATCGAAAAGAAGACTTTGAGGAGGTTGGCAATTGATTTCTATCTTGATGGGGAAACTTTGTGTAAGGAATCATCTGACGGAACTTTGTTGAGATGTTTGGATGACATGGAGGTAAAAAGTGGTGAAGAAATTTATGGAAAGAGATTTAATCTGTCGATATGGTCCAATAGAAAAGATTATAACTAATAATGTCCAGAACTTCAATGCCAAGAAGATAATAAAACTCTGCCTAAATGGAAAATCAAGCATTCCAATTCCTCACCATATAGGCCAAAGATGAATGGTGCGGTAGAAGCTACTAACAAAAATGTCAAGAAGATTATTTAGAAGAGGGTAGTCACCTATGAGGATTGGCATGAGATGTTGCCATTTGCCCTTCACACATACCGCACTGCAGTCCGTACCTCAATAGGAGCCACCCCGTATACGTTGGTATATTGGAATGGAGGCGGTGATGCCTTTAGAAGTGGAAATCCCTTCATTGAGAGTATTGATAGACTTTGAGCTAGAAGAGGTAGAATGGGCAAAGGTTAGATATGAACAGTTGAATCTGATCAGTGAAAAGAGGATAACCACAATCTGTCATCATTAACTCTATCAAAGAAGGATGGCCAAATCATATGACAAGAAGATTCAACCTTGAGGATTCCACGAAGGAGATCTTGTACTGAAGAAAATGTTGCCTTTTACCAGGAGAAGATCAGAGTAAATGGGTGCCAAACAATGAAGGCCCTCTGGTGGTAAAGAAAACGTTCTCAGGAGAAGCTTTATTGTTATCTAGAATAGATGGAGAAGATCTAGTTAAACCTATGAATGCTGACTCTATAAAGAAATATTATGCTTCCCAATCAATAAAATAAAGTTTGGCCATGAATTCTCTCTGTAAATAACCTTTTCTTCGTAAAACGCATGATCTCATAACATTCAAAATCTTTTATTGTTTTACGCATGACTAAGGAGATGACGCCATCAATTCTCAAATTGGAGCGATCCAAACCAAATTTAAACCTGATAGGAATTGCACACCACACTGGGGGCAAGAAGTGCACATAGGGGTCCATAGTTAGCCAAAGCCTAAAGGGGTATCATCATAAAAACTTCTAAAAAAGCATCTTTTATGAGAATTGATAATTGCATTGAAAGTTTTAGTTTCCATGAACAAAACCAAATCTTTTGAGTTTTCCTTTTAAAAAAAAGAGACAATACTCAATGGAGCAAGAAAGGGCCCTATAAGGAACCAAAGATCTCTTCACCAAGAGGATAGGAAGTATAGTGCGTGGAGCATATTCCGTTTCAAGAGGACGAGTCGGACAAACAAATGGAAACAGGAGCTCATTAAGTCTAGAACAAAAAGGGGGACCTATGTTTTCAAAATAGGTCAATGGAACTACGGAAAAGGATAGGAATTGTGAACCAGCACTGCTTCATTTCCTCGAGGTAAGATGTTTTCTTTTGAAGTTTGAGATGGGCACGTCACCCAATATTGAGACCATTTCTTGGAAAAACGTGGAGTTTTCTATGAATTTTAAGATGGGTCGGTCACCTGATATTGAGACCGTTTCTTAGAAAAGCGTGAAGTTTTCTAAGAATTTTAAGATAGGCAGGTCGCCCGATATTGAGACCATTTCTTAGAAAAGCATGGAGTTTTCTAAGAATTTTAAGAGGGGCCGGTTACCTGATATTGAAACCGTTTCTTAAAAAAGCGTGGAGTTTTCTAAGAATTTTAAGATGGGCAGGTCACCCGATATTGAGACCATTCCTTAGAAAAGCGTGGAGTTTTCTAAGAATTTTAAGAGGGGCCGTTTACCTAATATTGAAACCGTTTCTTAGAAAAGCATGGAGTTTTCTAAGAATTTTTAAGATGGGACGGTCACCTCATATTGAGATCATTTTTTAGAAAAGCGTGGAGTTTTCTAAAAAAAGTTTAAGGTGGGCAGGTTACCTGATATTGAGACCATTTCTTAGAAAAGCGTGGAATTTCTAAGAATTTTAGAAAACTAGAACAAAAAGGGGGACCTATGTTTTCAAAATAGGTCAATGGAACTACGAAAAAGGATAGGAATTGTGAACCAGCACTGCTTCATTTCCTCGAGGTAAGATGTTTTCTTTTGAAGTTTGAGATGGGCACGTCACCCAATATTGAGACCATTTCTTGGAAAAACGTGGAGTTTTCTATGAATTTTAAGATGGGTCGGTCACCTGATATTGAGACCGTTTCTTAGAAAAGCGTGAAGTTTTCTAAGAATTTTAAGATAGGCAGGTCGCCCGATATTGAGACCATTTCTTAGAAAAGCATGGAGTTTTCTAAGAATTTTAAGAGGGGCCGGTTACCTGATATTGAAACCGTTTCTTAAAAAAGCGTGGAGTTTTCTAAGAATTTTAAGATGGGCAGGTCACCCGATATTGAGACCATTCCTTAGAAAAGCGTGGAGTTTTCTAAGAATTTTAAGAGGGGCCGTTTACCTAATATTGAAACCGTTTCTTAGAAAAGCATGGAGTTTTCTAAGAATTTTTAAGATGGGACGGTCACCTCATATTGAGATCATTTTTTAGAAAAGCGTGGAGTTTTCTAAAAAAAGTTTAAGGTGGGCAGGTTACCTGATATTGAGACCATTCCTTAGAAAAGCGTGGAATTTCTAAGAATTTTAGGAGGGGCCCGTCACCTGATATTGAAACTGTTTCTTAGAAAAGCGTGGAGTTTTCTAAGAATTTTAAGAGGGGCTGGTCACCTGATACTGAAACCGTTTCTTAGAAAAGCGTGGAGTTTTCTAAGAATTTTGAGAGGGGCCGGTCACCTGATTTTGAGACCATTTTTTACAAAAGCGTGGAGTTTTCTAAAAAAAAAAGTTTAAGGTGGGCAAGTCACCCGATATTGAGATCATTCCTTAGAAAAGTGTGGAGTTTTCTAAGAATTTTAGGAGGGGCCTATCACCCGATATTGAGATCATTTCTTAGGAAAGCATGGAGTTTTCTAAGAATTTTAAGATGGGCCGGTCACCCGATATTGAGACCATTTTTTAGAAAAGTGTGGAGTTTTCTAAAAAAAATTTGAGGTGGGCAGGTCACCCGATATCAAAACCATCCCTTAGAAAAGCGTGGAGTTTTCTAAGAATTTTAGGAGGGGCCTGTCACCTGATATTGAAACCATTTCTTAGAAAAACGTGGAGCTTTCTAAGAATTTTAAGAGGGGCTGGTTACTTGATATTGAAACTGTTTCTTAGAAAAGCGTGGAATTTTCTAAGAATTTTAAGATGGGCCAGTCACCTGATATTGAGACCTTTTTTTAGAAAAGCGTGGAGTTTTCTAAAAAAAATTTAAGGTGGGCAGGTCACGTGATTTTGAGACCATTTCTTAGAAAAGCGTGGAGTTTTCTAAGAATTTTAAGATGGGCCAGTCACCTGATATTGAGACCGTTTCTTAGAAAAGCGTGGAGTTTTCTAAGAATTTTAAGAGGGGTCGGTCACCTGATGTTGAAACCGTTTCTTAGAAATGCGTGGAGTTTTCTAAGAATTTTAAGAGGGGTCGGTCACCCGATATTGAGACCCCTTTCCAAAATCCTTTTCACTTATATTTGGGTAGGTCACCCATTAGAATGAGACCATTCTCCATTTTTTTTTTACTTGGGTAGGTCACCCATTATAATGAGGCCATTCTTCCCCCTAGGTAGGTCACCCATAAGAATGAGACCACTCTTCCCCTTTTCCACTTGGGTAGGTCACCCGTCATAATGAGACCATTTTTTTGGGTAAGTCACCTTTTAGAATGAGACCATTCTCCATCTTTTTTTTTTATCTGGGTAGGTCACCCATAAGAATGAGACCACTCTTCCCCTTTTCCACTTGGGTAGGTCACCTGTCATAATGAGACCATCTTTCATTTTGGGTAGATCACCCGTCATAATGAGATCACACACACATTTTTGTATTGGTTGTGGTTAAAGGAGATCACCAGATGGGATCTCAGGTTAACCCTACCACACACATAGTTTAGCTTTGGTTAAAGGGAATCACCAGATGGGATTTTAGGTTGACCGAGCTACACGCCAACTTTGCTTCGAATTAAAGGAAATCGCCAGATGGGATCTTAGGTTAACCCAATCAAAAGGGCAGGTCGCCCGTGAAAATAGACCAAATTTCTTTTTTAAAAAAGGGGGGGCAGGTCACCCATGATAACGAGATAATTTTCTTTTAAAAAGTGAAGTCCTTGGATAAGTGGATCACTCAGTTAGCAAGGAATACTTTTTTTTTTCTTTACAAGCTTACTATGCAAAACATTGAGGAGTTTTGCTTCGTAAGCATTGTAAAGAGGGGGCATCTGTTGCTACCCAATTTTTGACCCATGTTTTGATAAATTTTTCAAAAATAAAAAATAAAAATAAAAATAAAAATAATAAGGGTTTACGTGTGGCGATAACATAAAGCATCAGAGCTAATATTAAGAAAGCAATGTGTCAAGGAGATAATTATTGAATCATATATAATTCCTACAATATAAAATACCATATATATATATATATATATGATTTGATTCGTGCTGGTTATGTAAAATAATCACTGCAATATAAGATACCATAAATATAGGATTTGTTGGTGCTGGTTATAGAAGACAATCTCTGCAATAATTATTGCAATATTTCCTTAAATAACACGTGATTCTGTCGCACAAAACGTAGTATAAATCCCAGCGAGCACCCCTTCTGTTCATTTTTTCCTTTCATTTTAAAACTGCAATCCCTTTCATTTTTTCCTTGAATTCAAGTGATTTTGCTTCAATTTCTAGTTCTATCTTCTTTATTTTCAAAGTTTAAAAGGTATGTATTGTGATTCTTCTCACTTGTTATGATTTTCTTTTTTTCATTATTTTTTTCAGTTTATTAACAATATTTTTTTTATTGAATGTAGATGTTAAATTTTTTTCATTATTTTATTATTAAATTTGTATAGATATTAGGTTATATAAAGGATTTTTTGGTGTGTTTTTTAGGTGTGTAAGTAAAATTTAGTAGAAAAGAGAATGCGTTTGTGTGGGTGTTCATTTTCTTTTTATTACTTTGTGTTAAATAGATGATAAAAAAAAGGGGAGAGAAAAAGATAAAAAAAACTATTGAAATATTTTAATTACATACGGCTAAGTTTCTTATAAATACAAAAAATTATATATTTGCTAAAAAAATATGTGTGTTATAGTATTTTTATACAAAATTAAAATAATATATATATATATGCTTTTTATTTAGATTTAATAACCAGTTTATTGAATCCATGAGAACTTGACCAATATTTCAATAACCTTTGAAATTTTAATTCATGGAATTACGGGTCAATATTCTGGTATAAATATTACAGCTACAAGTAGGCTAGTATTTAAATATTAAGAGTTGACAAGAAAATTCAAAAAATTATTTTAGATATTTACCAATTTTAATTGGGAATATTTTTTAGCCATCACCCTTAATATATTCTTTCAAATGAAAGTTTACCATTACTTGTGTTTTCTAAAATTTATTCAAATGCTATCATATTATGATGCTATTTTTAGCCATTACTTGTGTGTTTTGTAGTGAAATTTGTGATTCGCTTTCGAAACTGAATTGCCTTTAGCGAATTAGCATTCGCTGTCGAATTGTGTGTTCTGTAGCGAATTTGTGATTCGCTGTTGAAACTGAGTTGCCTGCAGCAAATTAGTATTCTTTGCCGAATTGTGTGTTCTACAGCAAAATTGTGATTCACTGCCGAGGTTGTATTGGTTGCAGCGAATATGTGACTCACTATTGAAATTGAGTTGTCTACAACGTCGTAGCATTCACTGCTGCAAAACATGTTGGCTGCAGCGAAGTAGCATTCACTGTCGAAATTGTGGCGCCAACAACAAAATAGTTTTAGCTGCTGAATTGGGAAACCTGCAGTGAACCAGTTTTTGCTGCCGAATTGCGCAGCCTATAGCGAAATAGTTTTCGCTGCCGATTTCTACAATAGGCCTCCCGGGGTGAAATGACTTAAATGCTAGTAACAATTTCATGGTATGATGGTGTAAAATGTGGAACACTTGAATGTGAACATATGAACTCTTGAAATAAGTATGGTGACGAATGTGATTCAAAGATACAAATGTACTGATTAGTGACCATTGATGTCTTAGGTGGTGCTGTCGGGATCGGACCATCGTCAAGACAAGAACAACCCACAGGTAGAGCAGGTAGGTGACTTTCACCTTTCTTTTTCCATAACATTGAATAATGAAATACTTTATCATGAATGTTGCCGTATAGTGTTAGTACATATATCAAATTTCCAAATACTTAATCGTTGACAAATGGTTGATTAGCTTCGGCTAATGGCATCTGAATGGATGACCCAGGACAAATGATTGATTAGCTCCAGCTAATGGCATCAGAATGGATGACCGGGACAAATGATTGATTAGCTCCGGCTAATGGCATCCGAATGGATGGCTTGGATGAGGGAACGGTTAACCTCGGTAAATGATGCCTTAAGAGGATAGCTGAATTTAAGATTATGGTTGATTGCAAGAATTTGTGCATCTATATGTACTACAAGTTGTTTATACCAAGTACATGAAGGAACTGCAAATGTCACGCTTCAAACATTGGATAATGTTAATGCTTAATTAAACTGCCAGACCGTTTATTATCATTATTAAGCTATTGCATTCTTATAGATGTTTTGTGCTGCAACAGGGACGTCACACCAACAAGGTGCTTAGGAAACCTAATACATGGGAACCTACTTTTGCAAGGAATCATGTAGTTGCATTCTAAATCACAATGTATTTTGTATGAATCAATGTACTGAACGTATAACTATTATTAGATCCTTTTTGTTTAAATTCGTGATGACTATTAGTAGGATAGGAATGCAAACTCATGTCTATGTATGTATATTTTTAATGTGAACTTCTAATCATGCAAACATAATATTATATGTTTATGTAAGATTCACTTTTAAATGAAATGTTGATTGTTGTTGATGTATGGATTGTATCTTGATGATGTGAGGGAACAGGTTTGCCGATTACCGACACGATGAGTGTCAGGTAAAAAAAAATTACTGTTGTTTTGAGCTTGAAAAGCTGAGTTGTTACAAAACCCATAGCTATTATCCCAGAATTACAATAAGAAATTAAGATCCTCAAGATTGAACTACAAACCCTTAAACAAGCCTAACAGACATACTCAACCATATAAGAGCCCTTTTTCAATGACTTTTAGGCTCATATGTTTTGAGTCCCTTTTCATTTGTAGGCCTATTGTTTTAGGCCTTTTCTACAAACATTACCTGATACTACAAACAAACAAATCAACTGTCGATGATAAGAAGAAAACAAAAGAAAACCCCACGAAAAACATGGGCAATTTCCAACTTGTCGTCTCTTGATTATGGAGAACAAGAGTGCATGGCTTCAGAACTCTATTATAAAAAGAGACCTCTTGAGCCTTTGAGGGGAGAACACATCTTGGAAAAACAAAAATTCTCTTAAAAACACTTTCCTGTAACCAATATCTCATGTATTGATTTTTTTCTAATACAAATTCAAGTAAGATTCTATAAATTCTTTTAAAAACACTTTCCTGTAACCAATATCTCCTGTATTGATTTTTTTCTAATACAAATTCAAGTAAGATTCTATCTTATTCATATTCTATTTATATTCTTGCAAAAATTATCTTTCTGCAAATTTAAGTATGCTTTGTGTTTGGTAAAGGATCCTGTCTGACTTGACTCTTCATTCACATCAGAAATTTGTTTCTTTTTCCAAACTCAATATATCGGCTGGAAACCTGTAAAAAGATCTGAAGATCATTCTCAGGTGTAACAACGCCATGTACTGGATATATTTCAGATTTCCAAAATAAAATCGAGCATGAAATTTTTCTAACCTGCCAAATGCTTTTTGGAAAAGAAAACATGTTGTTGATCATTCCTATGAAGATAACATTTTTGAGAAACAAATACCTACAAAGACGAGACCAATCCAAATGAATGCTGAATTAGAACAACATTGTAGACTCAAAACCAAGATGTAGAGTCAAAAGGTCATGTGTCACATTCTATGTTAACAAAAACTCTCAAATAAAAAGAGGCACACCTAGACTTGTGATCAATTACAAAAATTCTCTAACCTATACTGCCCTTTCATCGATCACTCAACGGGACTTAAGATGGATTTGAATTTGCCAAAAACCTGATTTCATATCAAACTTTGAAAATATGAAAGCATAATGTAATTTTTGTAATAAATATTTTTTATTTGGAACTGGATATCCGATCTATTTCAGGGCGTTATTTAGTGATATATATATATATATATACATTATTTTAAATAAAAAATTAAAAAAAAATCCAAATTTTTTTGAAAATCCTTTCAAATAAAATATGATTTTCTCTTGTATTTTCTACTAATTTTGCTTAATATTGGTTTGTATTTTTTACACTGTAAAGATACAAATCTTGTATTAAAATACCCGGATTTCTCTAAAATGTTACAAAAAATATATAGAAAAATAACAAAAAAATGTCTTGTTTTCATGCATGCGACCAAGTCCCTTAAAATTATAAAAAATTCATATCGTATTTCCATACAAATTTTTTTTTCAAAAAAAGATATGTATTATCATGTATTTTGAGTTTTAATAAACAATTTATTAAAGACGTGAGAACTAGGCCTATATTTTAAAAATACAAAAAAAAAATTTATTTTCTTTTAGTATATGAGATTATGAACTTATATGTAAGGGGTATTCCCAATATTAAATAAAAACTTAGTTTCTTTTTTATTGACATTAGAATAGTTATGTTTTTACCTAATAAGATAAAGATCTCCTTACTGAGAAGAACTTTTTTATAACCTTAGACAAACCAATAATCTTTAGACAAACCAATAATCTTGTTCATATGAAAGCATTTTGTGACTGCAAAAATGCTTTTGAATTGCCAGAATTACTTTTACTAGGTAAAAAGTTCACCTAATCTAAGGGAAATTGGGCTTAGTCGTATTGATATGACTCTTTTTTTTATCTACTAATTGGTTGAACAAACTTCTTTTTCCCTCCTTTGGGCCTTCTAAATTCACTTCTAATCATAGACCTGTTCATTGATGATAGATATAACTAACAGGGCTCCTAAGCCTTTTAGGATTTTAAATTACTGGTGGTTGAGATATGATTTTAGGAAAATTTTCCAAGTTTTTTAGGGATCTAGTATGGCCGCTGTCAATGGTCATGGAAAAGTTATGAAGGCTTTTGAAGTTTAGGGGTTTAAATTGAGGAGGAAATGGAGGAAATGGCTTAATTTGTTAATGAATCCTTAGTTTAATACGGTTGTTTGATTTGAGTGAACAATTGTGATTAACTATTTATTGACAAAAATTCTTTATTCTTGTCAAACACCTAAAATCATAATCCAGGAAGGATGATCATTGTGATGCCGCATAAATGCGCTATTATATACAAAACTTAAATTTTTTATTATTTTATTTTTTTTCCTTCGATATCATAATAAACTTAATTATATATGGAAGAAGAAAAACATACACAGTGGCCGAACAATACGTTGTCTAGGCTAAATCCTACAAATTAGGATTTTTAATTTCACTCATAATTGCTTCGTGAACTCTTTATTTTATGCAATTTCACCCCTGCTAAACTCAATTGTCATCACTAAAGTTAAGTGCCTTTTACAATATGATTCTTGGTTTTTGATTTGTTCAATTAAACCTCCAATTAACCATCAAACTTTCATTTTTTTTTCAATTTGACCTCTGATTTCATTGATTTCAAAATGTTTTGGATTCAATCAAAATAATTAAAAATACCCTCGAAAAGTTCTAGTTGAAGGGGATCATTGAGATCCAGGATTTCAAATCAATTAAGCTAAAAAGAAAGATAGTTGTGCATGAGAATAGCTGTGAGAATATGATTATCTTAGGAGCTAAAGATAAAGACCAAGGTTCTAGATAAATGTGGTCTCTAGATTGAGATTTCAGGTTAACCCCACCAAAGGCACATTCGTAGTTCTGGTTAAAAAGGATTGTCAGATTGGGATCTCAAGTTAGCAAAAATGTTTTTCAGATTTTGGTTCTGTTTAAAGTGAATCTATCGAATTGGAATTTCAGGTCAACCGAGTTGCAGATAGAGATTTTGATTCTAGTTAAAGGGAATCGCCAAATTAGAATTTCATGTTAGCTGAGCTATTTCATATTTTTGTTCTGGTTACAGAGGATGATTGTCGGATTGGGATCTTAGGTTGACCGAACTTTTAGCAAAGATTTTGGTTCTGATTAAAGGGGATCGTCAGAATGAGATATCAAGTTGATTGAACTTCTGACAAAAAATTTCGTTATGGTTAAAGGAAATCAAAAGATTAGGATTTCAGGTTAGCAGAGCTATTTGAGATTTTTGTTTTGGTTAAAGAGAATTGCTGGATTAGGATCTCAGGTTGACCAAGCTGAAAATAAAAATTTCAATTAAGATTAAAGGGAATCACTAGATAGCAGTGCCGTCGACATCATCCTCGTGTAACCAAAAAGCCACCCTCTCATTGTCGACTACAATAACAATAGCTTGTTTCAGCCAACCACGTTGTCCCTCACCAACACTTGTTTCCCCCTTT
>Ga0325402_1001888_pt1 | contig 17864 bp, 7 predicted proteins | sample PopdelMetagenome_22_FD_207212 | JGI IMG/M metagenome (GOLD analysis project Ga0325402, IMG submission 207212) | Populus deltoides microbial communities from Bellville, Georgia, United States - Xylem-PdKOR-R3 | ecosystem: Host-associated > Plants > Phyllosphere > Stem > Wood/Secondary xylem... | reverse complement strand
AATAAAAAAATAAATGGAGATTTGTTGTCTCGATATGAAACCTAATAAAAAAAGAATTCAAGGGAGGGAAAACAAAGTTATGACTAGATATGAAAAAAAGAAGAAGAAAAAGAAGACAAACATAAAATAATACATGCTTGATGCTTCAATCATACGTCAATAATAAATGAAACTTTTTATTATTATTATATTAACAATATTTAATCAAAATTTAAAGCTACGAAGCTTCAAGCTTTATTTATTTAATTTTATCCACACCAATTTTTTTTATATTTCTTATGGTCCATGATGCATGAAATTTGATAATGATGACATTTCATAGCAGCCTATTAATGTATGATGAATGCAAATGACATACCTTTCATCCCCATGATAAAGTTATTATTTTGAGTCTTGAACTTTATAATAGAAATACATATTTTTCAAATAAATTAGAGTTATGGAGATTAAGTCTATTTTAGTAAAGGAAGCTATTGTGCATCGAGAAATCATAATTTATAATTTTAAACCTCATACGATTAATATAAAAAGAAGGCTGCTTCCTTCAGATTATCAGTATATTCAATGTGATTTTAAGAATTCCATGGATACTCTCTTGCAATTAAAGCATACGAGAAAGACTTGGGCGCTACCTGAGGCCGAGAGAGAGAGGAACAATTTCACAGAACAACAGAACAAACAATTAGAAGACAGTGTTCTCACTTTCGCATGAATATTGTTTGATATGTGTGGCTCAATACTAAACTAACTAATTCATAGAAGTTGACGACTCTAAGTATAAATTAAAAAGACATGGATATACTAGCCAGACCATGTCGAGGTATACTTATTGTTCAAAAGATGCCTAACTAAGTGTTCTTATAAGGCACTGAAAGGTTGGTTATTGTTTTAGACATGCAGCTACTGCACAGCAAATATTAAACGACTAGAAAATAGCTGTCATGTCTGATAGTCCCACTGATATTTTCCCCTCGAAAAAACCTTGTCGTGATCTGAAACCTATTTCCATTAGTTTCAGTTTCCCTGCTCTGCATAGCATTTTCTTCAATTTTCAGATTTTTAATCAGCAATCGCGGGTAGATAATCGGCAATAGAAACGAACTTGGGTCATGTTTTTTCTTCTCAAATAATTAAAAAGTCGCATGCCATTTAACCTATGGCATGCAGCAAAATCCTCAGAACAAATTTAGAGAAAATGATTTTTTATCTTTATATTTTAGAAATTGTATCTAATCTATTACTTACAAACTTTTAATTGCATCAACTCTGTCCTTAAAAAGTCTCTTCACATTTTCAATTTATCCTCGAGGGACTGGTCGAAAATCATTCTCTAAGGCCTTCGGTCTTTCATAGTCTAGGGTTTAAATATCCCTCCATCTAGGGATGGCCTTCCCCGACCCCTCCAGGCTCCTTTCTTGGTGAAGGTTTTCCCACAGTACTCTCCAACATTTTAAATTGCCACTTTGGATTGATGATGGTTTTTATTTTATTTGCTTTCGGTAACTCTTCTCCTTGCTTATCAATGGATCTAGTGTTCAGAGAAACGGACTGCATACTACTAGCTTTATAGTAGAGAAGTGAATTTATTGTGTTTGTATGTGAATTTTAAGGCTATGCGGTTGTTATTATGGAGAGTACTGGTGGCTAGAGTTCTTTTGCTGTTTGTATTGGCAAATCTAGAGGGATGTTAAGCTGTTAAGAGGTGTGCGGCGCTAGAATTACTGGTGTCAGTATTTGAGCGCGAGAGAAATGATGGATTTCAGCTATTGGATGGTGTTTTTGTAGTTTGAAATCCTCTTGGAACCGTGCGTTTATGGTAGCGAAATGGAACACAGAGCCACCATGTTTCTTGGTTAGCCGGGCTGTGACGTGTATGGTAAGGATGATTCCTCCACTCCGAACGTGATTATATTGAGAGTGTTTTGGTGGACGGAGGTGGAAAACGGTGATAAAATATACCGATGGAGTCTACTTGTACTGTTCTTCCTAGTCAGATGAATTGCCTGTCTTCTCCATTGTGTTGCTGACTCTAGTTTGACACGATTGGCTAGATGAACTACTTGTTATAGTGCCCTTTATTGGTTTTAAAGGACCACGAGTTCATGTCCCTTCCATCGCAAATTGTCCTTGTTTTTAGACCTTCTACTAGTAATTTGGACATTATATCCTTCATTAATGAAATACCATTGCTGTTAGAACAAAATTAAAAATAATTAATGACTAAATTAAGGGTTTCAAGTTAGAGGTTTTGATAATATATACAACCCAAACCTTCCAATTGAAATAGTTTGAGGATCACATGATGATTCTCACACTGTCAATAAATTGAGCACACTATGCATTTTTCACAATAGTATCTTTTCACAATAAATCACTTATAGTGCGGCAGCTTCTCTGCCCTTCGAAATATCAACCGCGTACCGACCAAGCAACCAGAACCACAAGTTTTATCATTTTAATCTTTCCTCGGATACAGTATAACTTCAAGTCACATTTTGAGTAACTATGGCCAGAACCAAATCCATGAGATCTCTCCTCTTGTTGCTACTCCTCTCTCCCCTCTCCACCGTCACAGCCTCCAGCGCCGCTTACCCCACCATCCCTGGCACCACGGACACCTCGGTCTCAGCTTCACAAGACAGTAAACTTATCTCAATCAGACGTGAAGTGTATGGTGATGGGAGAATATTTGACATTACTCACAAGTACAGAAGCGACCTGCCGTCTTTCGCCAAAGAAAATGGGCTAGGCAAGTTCTTGTGGCTCCGTGAAAGCATGAAGAATGGGTCCTCCGCCAACATATCGGAGATGAAGTTGATCACTCATACCGGCACACACGTTGATGCACCTGGACATTACCATGATCATTACTTCGATGCTGGGTTTGATGTGGACACTCTTGACCTTGAAGTGCTTAATGGTAATTGATTAAACAAAATTTTATCTTTATATATTTTATTAAAAATTTCAAATCAAGAAAAACATGCAAATATAATTTTCTTTAATTATTGGCTGCATTGGGCTGGCGTACAAAAACAGAAAGATGCCCCCAATATAGACACGCTTAGGTAAAGTTAGAATTGGTTAAGATCGACGTGTTGGGTCTTGGCAATGGTTAGATTCATGTACAATTAGATTTGATAGATGGCCTGGACTGGCAATACACCAGGCCCAACGCAATTTGATAGATGACCTGGACTGGTAATATACCAGGCCCAACGCAATCTAGGTCTAGAGCCTGCCAAACCCAAGCATCATCTAAGGTCTAGAGCTTGCCAAACTAAGCTTTTGGGACTGAAAAGTGCTGCCAAAGCCTAGTAGTGTGGTCTGGTACGCTGCCAGGCTAATAAGATGGACCTGATGCATGTTTCGTAAGAAAATAAGATGGCCTGATGCATGTTTTCTAAAAGTGTTGCACGATAATTTTTGTTATTGTAGCTCAGATATGATCGGATTTGCTATATCTACGGATTTAAATATAATATCTGAATTTAATATTATTAATTTTATAAATTTTATATAAATTTAATTAAACAAGTTTATACTTCGCTAATACCAGGCTAATAAGGGATGGTAATTCTTTTTATTAATAGATTTCTGCTACGTCAATTAAAGTTTTTCTGTTATATTTTTATCTTTTAGTTAGATAAAATAAATGGAATATAATTTGTAATACAACTCAAAATATCACAAAGATAAAATTAAACTTCAGTTTCAAATGGATAAAATTCATGAGCTATAAATACACCATGAGATTTTCATAATAAAGGTTTATAGTCTTCATTCTTTAATGTATATATATATATTTTTAAAGTATCTTTCTAAAATATTATTGTATTTTTAAAAAAAAATATAATTTATTTAAACATTAGAAAGTTCTCATCTTTACTAAAAAGAATTTTTTGCAGGTATTAACCACAAGCTACCTTGACCTACCAAACATAAAATATAAATTATTAAACACTCGGACTAGTGAAAATAAATGAAATTATTAAGATTAATCAATTAACTGATTATTCAATTTAAAATTCTTATTAGTAGCTACTTGAATTTTTAGTATTTCATTTATATTCTTCAATTTCTTTTACAAACAAATACTCAAACTGTGGCGTTTAGTTGATTTGCTTCTGGTTTTTTATTTGATTTGCTTTTCACAAACAAATAACTTAAATCAAGTTGTAAAAATTACACTAAACATCACCTTTATAATGGTCCAATAAATGGATTTTGCATTTGGGGTTTGAACATGTGAATAGAACAGTGCTGGTATTTAATTATCTGAAGAAAGCTTGTGTTAAAAAATCAGCTTGACACGAGCTTCGTGGGATTTACTCTGGACGGAGCAAATGGTTGGTAGAAAACACTGACATTAAGCTAATTGGTAAGCTTTTAATCTACCTTCTGTTCTACAGCTCAATTTTCAACATCCTTCAAATGAAAACCAAAATCATAGTTTCAATTCACGACGGGTCTTGGATTTGAGGAAAGAAATGTGTCAACAGAACTCAACCTTCAGCATTAATTAATTATTATTATGCTAATTATGTTTCTGGAAATTAAATCATCCTTATGGGAGGCTCAAGATTTGATGACAACCAGCCTGGAATGTATTCTGTCCATTGTTTTACCTCGAAGGTTTGCTTGGCACTGAAGCATCTCCAATAAGATGCATTCTCATCAAATGATGATTTTTCACCATAAGTTTCTGACATCGATCTTAAGGTGTTTATCCGCAGTGTTTGTCTGTAATTGTCCAAGACTTTCTATAAATGTGCGTGGTTAATTCAGACTTCATTTGTGACACTCGCATGGTTACAGTTTCTCTATTCGTAATTTATTTTGACGAAACCTCAATGAACTATGATGTGGAAGATTTGGTAATTGGTGGAAATTATGTGCACCTGGAAAACAAATTTTCTTGTTGGGGCCGGTCAGAGATCCTCCTATTGCAAGAATAATAAATCATAATAATATTGAATAGAAAAAAAGACCAGAAAAACTATTAAAAAATAGAAAAACATGATAATATATACAAATAAAATAAACTAAATAAATATTTATTTTTTCTTAAAAAAAACTAAACCCTAGTAAAAGTGTGGTCTAATTTTATTATAAGTTCCTAACACAATTTTTTTATGTAGGCATGAATTCTTAGTACAATATATTTGTATGAGTCACTCCATCATGGATCTCACAACCAAAATTTTTAATAACAATAAAAATCCAATGCAGATGAAAACAATATACTGGTTTTTAGACATCAGTACTTTCCTGAGAGGAACCTTTGCATCTTGTCTTATATGAGCATGTCCTGTTTTACAATATTTTTCAATTATGATTATTCAACGAACATAATTAATTAATAACCAGAAATCAGTGAGCTATGATACATGTCCTTCTTAATTTTCAACCAAAACCATTATGAATTGTTAAACTCTAATATTAACTGAGGCACACGGGAGAAATAATAATAAGATTTATTATAAGTTAAAATCTTAAAAAATCAAGAGCACCATAATTACATATGAAAACATCCAAAACATTCAATTTTTATTGTTGAGTCTCTATTTGCCAAAGACTATTACAAGTCTATGTATATAAAAACTAAAAAACTCGATTAATACTAAATAAAAATAAAAACAGAAAAGTTTTTCCCTTCAAATAAAAAACTAGGAAAGCCTAATAATACAAAATAAAAAAATAAAATAAAATAAAATATATGTATTTTTTCAAACAAGTACTCCTGCATAAACTAGGCTTTAAAAAATTATGCCATACCTCACCTAGATTTACAAGAGCATTTCATAGATCATCCTCGGACTCAAGGAGGAGTGATTTTACACCAGGGGTTTGATTCCGAGACCATTTACCTTTTAAGCATAGGTTCTGCCTCGTATTAATGTGTTCTGGGTCCGGTGTTCTAGCAGGTACTTCATATTTTTTTTTTCACTTTTATAACCGAGCTTGAGTGTTTGCTAAATCCACGAGACTTGCTAAATTTCTTGCAATGAACTGTGATCTATGCTTCGGCTGGTGGAGTAAAATAAGATTAGAGGCTAGAGCAAGCAGAAGATCATGGCCTGTGGCTGGCTGCTGCTCAGATTTTGTTTGACTTTTATTCAATTCAAAAGTTTTAATAAAATATTATATTTAAAAAAGTTTTAAGAATTGAATCTCTAATAAAATTTATTTTTTGAAAATACTATAAAAATAAATAAAAAAAACCAACCCCTTTAATCTAGATTCAAGAGTAAGACAAACATCATAATTGAATTCAATTATTACTTTTGTTTTTGAGTTCAGTTTTTTGACCATGTGAATGTCACGTGCTTGAAACGAACGCGACCTCTCATAGCTGCACGTGACTGAATTGACAATGAAAACGAATGAAAATTGACCAAGTCTTTATAATTAAACTTCAACGGACACCTAGTGGGCCTTTACGAAGCTGGCAAATTAAGCATTCATTAAAATTATTTTTTTTATAACGATGTCAGAAATAAGGAGCTAGGCCGTACGTATGCATGAAATCACACACTACTTTTTCTATATATATATATATATATATATCTGTTTGTGATGAATCAACTCTATCTTAAGAGACTAATTTTCAACCGGCAATATCTTTTTTTTTCTTAAGAAAATAAAATCATATCTTTGAATTAGTTCTGTCTTTTTCTAAGATGCCTTAAATTATTAAGCTGGTTGCTTTTATAATACGACTATCATCCCAATGAATGATAATTGTTGCCACATCGCAAAAGGAAGCAGATCCGAAGTTAGAATAAATCAAGAAAGTAGCCAGAGCCATCAAAGAAGACGATGAGTGACGAGAGAGTCAAATAAAAACACTACCCGTCAATCATTTTTCAACTATTTTCTAAGCATTTCCCTTAACCTTAATGATTTATCCGCAATTTCCCTGTCTTTCCTTTCACCGTTTGAGATCTTGTGGTCGGTATCTGTTTCTATATTAATGGAGTACTGATTTATCACGGTCATTAATGTGGTTACAAATAATCTCGTAAGAAGACTAATTAATCCCTAGGAGGGTTAATATAAAACAAATACGTGATTAGTTTCTAATTCCAAGACATATTAGCCGGCCAGTCTTTTATAACAGGGCCAATAGCTTTTCTATTATTGTTATATATATATATATGAACTGATTCAAACATCTAACCATTAAATTTTGAAAATGGGTACCATTTTGATTTGAAAATGATGCCCTAAATATCCAACAGTCAATATATATGTGCCCCTGCATCTACCTGCTTGCTAAGCACCAAGAACTCTGATAGCCAAAATTCCTCCCTTTTGACAAAACCATGAGGGCATTGCAGCTTCTGATGCTACTAGGCTTGCTGCTATCTCCAGTCACCCTTTCACTAGCTCGTAAACCTAGAAGAGAGATCAGAGATCGTGAGGTGTATGGTAATGGGAGAATCTTCGATATCACCCACGAGATCAATCCTAACATGCCCACATGGGAGTCCAAGGACGGCCTGGGCCAGTTCATTTGGCTTGTTGATAGCATGAAGAACGGTTCCAAACTTAATTCTTCTCAGTTTAAGCTGTCCACACACACAGGCACGCATGTTGATGCACCTGGACATGTCTACGAGGAATACTATGAAGCTGGATATAACGTCAATTCACTTGACTTGGGTGTGCTTAATGGTAATGCAAATTTCTCCGTGCTTCTGCTTCCTTTGTTTTTTGCTTGTTGATTGTATGCTTTAATTGCTTAAATAGACGATAGCATATTCTTAGGACGTTATATGATGATTTTAGGGAAAAAAAATTTGCCTTAAAGATTAGCTCATATTGTGTTATTGCTGGTGTTTAAATATCGATTTTCAAGGTGTTAGTCGGATGGTTATAATGGTTTGGAGGTGTGTTTTACAATCTTAGTTCCTGCAATTTCATGTTGGAGATCACCGATCATTGTTGTGTTTCTTTTTCTTCAACAGGCCCTGCACTGCTGGTTGATGTTCCAAGGGATAGTAACATAACTGGTATGTGTTTAAGATGGACTCATTTCTACTCTGCAATCCATACTATTGGTTTGTGTGTTAGAAAATTCTAGTTTCTCTAGAGCCAATGAGATAAACCATGTATGTCTAATTAGACAAGGTCAAAGTGCTTGTTAGATTTTGCCCATGTATCAATTTTAATGTTGGGAATTGCTTAAAAGAAATTCTTGAATATCCACTCGCCTTTTACATTGATGATGACTGATAAGACCTATCTTAATAGTTTTTTAATACATCATGCTATAATAAGTCAAGCTTCTTGCATCAGCGGAGGTTATGAAGTCCTTGAATATTCCAAGGGGAGTGCGTCGTGTGCTCTTCAGAACTTTAAATACTGACAGGTAATTTTTTACTTAATTCGTGTATTAAGTTTCTGCATCTCGAGTTTTAATACTGATAACGAAATCCAGAAATGTTTTCTGCAGATTCTTTTCTATACTAATTTAGCTGAAACATAGAAATTAATTCGTTGATGAACTAGAATTGAAATTCTAATGTGCGTTCTGTCTTCACTCTGTCTTGTATCAGAAGACTTACCTTGACTGAAGGACCGCCCTTGTTTCTGTCATTAGTTTGATTCAAATAGCATAAAATGCTGCTAAATCTAAAGGAAACAACACTTTACAGACATTGGATTTAATCGAATTTCAGGAAGCTTATGTATAAAAAGGAATTTGACTCGAGTTATGTTGCATTCATGGAGGACGGGGCAAAATGGTTGGTTGAGAACACAGACATCAAACTAGTTGGTAAGATTAGATTAGTCCCCTGTTTTGCTTATGGTATCCAAATTCTCTCTGCATTGTAAGATACTGTACATCTCTGTATCATTATTTTACAAAACTGATGGTCTTTCTGTTATGAAATGCAGGAGTTGATTACTTATCCTCTGCTGCATATGTTAATACAATCCCACCTCATCTTATTTTTCTGAAAAAAAGAGTAAGATATTATTTTGATTACAATTACTTCTGAGAACACTTGTTTTTCTCTTAATAACCGTCTGCTCTTTCAGCTTACTGCCTTGCATGAATATGGATTCCTTTCTGGATATAAAATGGAAATTAAAGATTATGTCAAAAGCTGAAACTAATTGACTGTGCACAAATGTTGCAGCAAATAATTCTTGTGGAAGGCCTAAAACTTGACAACATTATACCAGGACATTATAATGTCCATTGTTTACCTCTGAGGATGCTTGACGCTGATGGATCACCAGCAAGATGCATTCTTATCAAATGATATTTGAACTCTGTAACTTGTAAGCTATTTAATTATCCTTTTCAACGGTTGTAAGTTATTTGATTTTTGAAGGTGATGTATCATTATATCTGTCAGTCAATAATTATCTAGGGAATCATCTCTCTTGTTCATTGTGAAACTTTGAATTTGTATGTTGATGTCAGGATAATGTTCATATGCATCAATCTTGAACGACAGCTGGAAAAAAACTCTGATATGCAGCATCAGTCATGAAACTTCTCTCAATAACTATGATAACTATGGTTTTGGATTTGGATTTCTGTATCTAAGCCGAAGGCAAAATTATCAGGCAAGACCTTTCATAAGAAAGCAACTTCCATCGCTTTCCCATTCTAGTCCTTCAGCATAAAAAAATTGTTCAGTAAATTAAGTCTGTAACCTGGCTAATGAACACAAAAATCACATAAATAAAAAGAATATAATGATCCTCACGTGATATTGCGGTGGAAGACGAAGTCTACCCAGTAATTGCTCTTCTCCACGACTTCTCTGTAAGTGCATTCGTCCAAACAACTACCTATCTATATATATATACGTGTAATGTGTCTTTGCCTGCACTTTAATTTGCACCCTCGTAGCCAAATTCCTCCCTTGGACAAAAAACATGTGAACATTCTAGGAGCTTCTGCTGCTGCTATGCACTGGTGTGCTATCTCTAGCAACCCTTTCAACAGCTGATGATCTTGTTCATGTGACAGGAGAGAGTGCTGAGGCATACGGTAATGGGAGAGTCTCTGATATAACCCACGAGATAAATCCTAACACGCCCACATGGGAATCCAAGAACGGTCTGGGACATTACATCAGGCTCGTTGCGGGCCAGCAACTTTTCTAATTTTTGCTCAAATCAGTCGTGAAGTTTTTTTTTTCCAAATTCAATCCCCAAATATTCAAATTGTTTTAAGTCAATAAAATAAAATAAAATTTTACCGAATCAATCAATCAACCGAGTGTCGGATTTTTTTTTTTAACACCACTTAAACTTCATAGGAAGCTACCTGAAGCTAACCATCTAATCCGATATCTTAAATCAACCTCTATTTTGAAAAGATAATATTAAAAAAAAAACCTTAAAGCGAAAAAAAAATTGTGGCTTTGTACAATCCACATTAATTATATGTTTTAGTGTGTGTTTAATATTGTTGTGTAAAATGATGTTTAAAGGTGTTTTTCAATAAAAAAATATATCAAAATAATATTATTTATTTATTATATTAACATATCAAAATCATATAAAAAAATATTAATATGATTTTTTATTCAGATAAAAATATTAATTTAATATTTTTTCAAAAAAATAAATAATTAAAAAAAATTAACAATGTTTAGTGAAAAATCTGATCAACATCTAAAGTTATGGTTAGTACTTGTTACGAGGTAAGTTACAATATCAACCTTAATGTCTTTAGTAAATCAATAGCATATACTTGCAACACACCTTCAAAGTTACATGGAGATCCGAGCCAAAACTGAACACTGTGAAGAGCTGTTTCGTTATGGTGAGGTTCAAGCACGTTCCTTCAACCAAAAAAAAAAAAAAAACAACCTTGAACTTGAACAGCACGTGTAAAAACAACAGCCATAACTCAATTCAAATGTCTCATAAGAATGCGTGAGGCGGATAGGTGATCTTAAAGTTCGTCTGCAACAAATTATCGTGATCCAAACCCAGGTATTCTATTAACTTTCAGATAAACAAGAATCCCACCAAGTCTTTAGCGTCTATGGGTCATTGACTTATGGAAGTGCTAACAATACTCTACAGTCTACACTTGAATAGCAGTTTACGCACTGAAAAAGTGAGGAGTAACTCAGAATTTATGTAGCAACAGAGATCTAATCAATTTCATGATCACTTGTGATTCCAACGCTTTCTTTGGACTTACAGTGCATGGTTGTAAAGGTTAACTGGTGACGTTGAAACCCAGGTAATGAGCGGGAGAAGGAAAGGACCTCTTACAGCATCTTTCTTTGCATGCTACATACACCTTGCTTTTCAAGATGGAAGCATTAATAACATTTTAATATTTCCTCTTACAATCCTCGTACATGTATGATTGGGTGCGGTTTAGCACCTTAGCCTTCCTTCTACCCGACGATAAGGATTAAGGAACAATTCTTAAAAGGAGGAGTAGCATCTGCTGAAAGTTTGCTCACGTTCTTCATGGATAAGTGATTCTATTTATGTTCATGATAAACGCAACAGAAGCTCAAATAAACTGATGAGGTGTATGAAATAACTACACAGGAAAAATAAACTAAACAGAAAGGAGGTGGAGCTGACTTTAACTTGTTGAAGAGCCATGTGAAAGATTAACTCTCAAGCGAACATTTACTTGATCAAGAATAATGATACGTGATATTAGCTCAATCCTCATATATGGTAGTTTTTGACAACTATAAAAGGAGTTGTTATCAATGACAATTTCATTCCCAAAGTAGCAAACTAGCCTTTAACTATGAAGAATATTCAACTCAGGTCTTGCTCGAGTACAGTTCTGCAGTTACCAATGACTCAATTCACAAAACTGCTTTTTGTGCCAAGTTTACTCCTAATGCTTGTTGCTTTATCAGATGCATCAGGCATGGCTAGCGCCCCAGGTTATGCAAGATGCATGATCAAGAGATACAGGCATTGCTATAACCTGGAGCAGACTTGCCCTTCATTCTGCCATAATGGCTGCATAGTCGAATGTGTCTCTTGCATGCCTATGTGTGTTGGAGACTCAAGCCCGATCCTAGACTATTCTATTTCTTTGCCAAACCCTCTCACTCTTCTTCCACTAGAATTCCCAAAATCTCATACCCGTTCGTTGCTAAATATTCATCCATCAGAGTCTGATGGCAATGATGGCAAAGGTCCACCAAAATCTGAAGCATCTAATGAAAAGCCATCACCTCCAGGACATAGCAGCGATGATGGTGGTGAATCTGAAGGATCTAACAAAAAGCCCTCACCTCCAGAAGACAGTAATCATGGCGATGAATCTGAAGGATCTAACAAAAAGCCTTCACCTCCAGAAGACAACGGCCATGACAAATCTGAAGGATCTCACAAAACGCCTCCACCACCAGATTCTGATCATCCACCATCTCAAACCCCTCCGATTTATGTAACTCCGCCCTCAACTCCATCATCTTCGCGATCATCACACTCACCTCCTACTACCACTCCATCTTCACCGCCATGGTCAACACCTTCACCAACACCTCCTACTACCACTCCCTCTTCACCTTCACCTCCATCTTCTTCCACTCCTCCACCAACACCTCCTACTACCACTCCTACTTCACCTTCACCTTCACCTCCATCTCAATCCACACCTTCTCCAACACCTCCTACCACCACTCCATCTTCACCTTCACCAACACCTCCTACTGCCACTCCCTCTTCACCTTCACCTCCATCTTCATCCACTCCTTCACCAGCACCTCCTACTACCACTCCTACTTCGCCTTCACCTCCATCTCAATCCACACCTTCTCCAACACCTCCTACTACCACTCCCTCTTCACCTTCACCTCCATCTCCATCCACTCCTTCACCAACACCTCCTACTACCACTCCTACTTCACCTTCACCTCCATCCCAATCCACACCTTCTCCAACACCTCCTACCACCACTCCATCTTCACCTTCACCAACACCTCCTACTACCACTACCTCTTCACCTTCACCTCCATCTCAATCCACACCTTCTCCAACACCTCCTACTACCACTCCACCTTCACCTTCACCTCAATCTTCATCAACACCTCCCAACACTACTGCTTCACCATCTACACCTACTCCAACACCTCCTACAACACCATCTACACCTACTCCAACACCTCCTACTACACCATCTAATCCTTCTCCACCATCTACTCCTACTCCGTCTCCACATACTCCCACTCCACCTACTTCCTCTTCTCCCCCTCCATCGACTCCTTCTACCTCACCCAAGACAGCCCGGTGTAAAAACAAGTACTACCCCAGATGTTACAACACTGAGCATGTGTGTCCCAGTGCATGCCCTGGTGGATGTGAAATTGATTGTGCCACTTGCAAGCCTGTTTGCAGTAAGTAGTTCAAAGCAATTAATATTCTTACACAATCATCTAAGATTAAATTCCATTAGTTTAATTTCATAACATGATGAAATATGATGCTTCTTTAGCCAATTAAGTTTTTGGTTTATAAATGGATCGAGGGATCCATTGTATCATCGAATTATAGTTGCTTTTCTGTTTGGCAGAGTGTGATAGACCAGGAGCAGTGTGCCAAGACCCTCGTTTCATTGGTGGTGATGGCATTACCTTCTACTTCCATGGCAAGAAGGACCACGATTTCTGCCTTGTATCTGACCCGAACCTCCACATCAATGCACATTTCATTGGAAAGCGAAATGAGAACCTAACGCGGGACTTCACTTGGGTCCAGTCCATTTCTATCTTCTTCGACAAACACCAACTCTTCCTTGGTGCACTTAAAGCATCTACATGGGATGACTCTGCGGACCGCCTCTCTCTCGCTTTTGACGGAGAGCCCCTGAACTTCCCAGGCAATGAAGGCTCCAAATGGCAATCCACAAGTGTGCCAAGTGTATCCATCACTAGAATTAGTGACAGCAATAATGTCGTAGTTGAAGTTGAAGGACTCCTAAAGATCACAGCAAAGGTTGTGCCTATAACTGAAGAGGATTCAAGAATTCACAATTATGGCATAACCAAGGACGATTGTTTTGCTCATTTTGATCTTGGTTTCAAGTTTTACTCTTTAAGTAACGAAGTCGACGGTGTGCTGGGCCAAACATATAGACCAGGATATGTGAGTCGTGTAAATGTGGGTGCGAAGATGGCTGTGATGGGAGGAAACAAAGAGTTTGCGACTTCAAGCTTATCCACCCCAGATTGTGCTGTAGCCCGTTTCAGAGGTGCTAATGGCTTTGAAGGGGCAGGCTACATGGGGGGTCTTGAGTTACCAAGCATGAGATGTGCAAGTGGGATTGATGGTGAAGGAGTTGTGTGCAAGAGATAGGCTTAATTGTGTATCAATTATATATGAGCCGCGTGCATGAATACGATTGATAAAAAGAATAAGGTTGAAAATCACTGGGGATAAAAATAAAATAAAAAAAGAAACCCTCTTGTACTGCACATTTAAAAGCTTCTCATGACATCAATTGTGTCTTGATAAAAAAAAATTCCGGCAATTTAAAACTGAATTTTCTTCTGTTGAATCTCAATAAAAATTCTAATGATTTTCGTCTTTTTCAAGGGTCTTCATCATTGAATGACTTGCTATCAGAATCTACCTGTTTATTAGAACTACATATCTCCACAGGAACATTGAAAGATATTTGTTGTGAAAGTTCGAGCAGAGATAATTCTAAATTTTTTTATGGCTAAACACTTTATAGGGCTGCCAGCCCCGTTACAAGGCTTACAAAAACAGAGCAATAATGTTGAAATAGAATATATTTTCGAAATTTTGATGGCCTTAGCTCACCATGAAGTTTCTGAAATTGAGTTAATGAGGCAGGATATAAAGTGAAACTCAAAAGTTGAATTAAGATGGACAATGGAATGAAGTACAATTTAGTGCATTTTCGTAACGTATTATTTATAGTCATGTAACGTATTTGAACAAAGTAATATTTTCGTATCTTCAGCCCCCTTGAGAAATATTCATGATTGCTTTCTCTCGACTTGGTTGTATACTGTTCTTCTTCCATTTCTCTTCTTACCTGCAAATCAGTTGTCAAACTTGAGCAGTTTAAAGATTAAAATCTTCGAGACAGTTAGTTTGGTCATTCATCGAGTTAAGCAGGATATACCTGATCTTTGTCTTGTTCTAGGATTGACAAGTTGGGGTATAAACACCCCAGTTCCTGCATTGTCATTTCTCCACAAGCTTCCAAGCCACTTTGGAACTGAACTGCTATTCTCGCTTTCCCAACAACTAAAGTAGCTTCCTGGTTGTGCTGCAATGGTTACGGTGGTTGTTAACTTCTTCAATCTTTGCTTGTTAGCACTTGTGGAGTTTAGATGTCTGGTTTGGAGGAAATCTTCATCTTCATCTTCTGTCAAAAGCAAAACCTGCTTTCTAATTTCAGCATAAAAAACGTCATCTTCATTGATTCCTTCGTGCTCGAGATTTTGGTCTCTGTTCATGGTCATGTTGGGTCGTAAAATTCTATGGGCTCCAACTAAGCATGGACTGCAAAATACAGAAGAACCATATATAAAGGCCAACGCTTTTTCAGAGGGTGCAGAGAACGCAGGTAAATTAGATCCATCCAAGTCTAAGGAATATTTATAGTGCTGTATGCTTTGTGAACGTCTTTTACCTGTCTGCAACATTTGTTTCAATTGATCCGACAATCTGACATAAGATCTTGGAGTTAAGAAAGTCCGAAATTCATTGGATTGGCTCTATTATGCTTAAAAAAACAAGTAAATATCAATTCAGAGTATCAACAAGGTGACTAACCACCGCAACAGATAGCTTATTGGTGGACTGGCTCTATTATGCTTATCCCGTTGAAACATGCACCAAAATCTGGACGGTCAAGTAACTGGCTTTGATTTTTATTTTTTATAATTTCGCTGTCAATACACTCGAACATGATTACTTCAACATTGGACTTAAATTGTATTGATATGAGAGCGGAACCAAGTTAAAGGACACGCCAAAAACTAGACAAGGTTGAAAATAGAGTCCAAGGATAATAGACAAGTCGGCCTGCACAAAACAGAGTCAGACAGAAATGTAGCCATCCACCTCCGAAACAAAGTAGCCATCCACGGAACAAATTCTCCGAAACAAAGTTAGCAACTATATAATATGAGTTTGCAGACAGACATCGAGTTAAAATTCCCTTTCTTAATTTCAGTTCAGTTTGGTTGTTTACCTATTCTTTTTTTTCTTTTTTTTTTTAAATATTATCCTCTTCCTTTCTGGTTTTTTTTTTAAATCTAATTTCTTAAAATACAGATGTTTAGTAAATGATTTGCTTTTAAAAAAAAAACAATCAATTAAAATAAGTAGATCAAAGTTGATTGTGAACAAGGTATGTCTTTCCTTGGTCCCTTATAATTAATTAAAAATGATGTTGAGCACGGGTCTTCATTATCCTGCAAATAGTTTTGAAAATAAAAATCATTTAAAAAGCATAAAAGTTATTTCAATTTTTAGAATTTTTTTTTTTCTAAATTTAGTTTTTAATTAACACCCTCTTTCTAATTTTTTTAAATTGTATAATTTGTTTTTTCTAAGTAGTGATTCATCTTTTAAATTATTCATGTGATTTTGTAATACATCAAAGGATTTATTTTCAATTTTTTCTATTAAATTTTAGATAAATAAGTTGTGTTTTTTGGTTCATTTATAAGAATAAAGAACCATACACATGCTTAATTATAATCAACCTTCAAAATAAGTAAAAGAGAAGGTATAAAATTAAAAGGATAAAAGAGGTAAAATATTTTCATCCGGACGTAACTTTTGTTTCTTACAAGAATATCAATTTTTTATTTTAGTTTTTAAGTAGTGATGTAAAATATTTATAATTTATTAGTTAGTCTAAATAATACCATGTGTATATTTATATTTAAAATTATAAATATAAAAACCGTAAAAAATAGCAAAGTATTTACCCAACTAAAATTCATATAAAGAGAAAGTTTAAATCACAGAACTCGTTAAAAAAATAAATAATTTGATATTTTTTCTCTAATGAATCGAACAACCAATTGATTTTATCAAATATATTATTGCTTTATCAGTTCATGGTTATACCATTGTAATAGTTAAAAAGTTTAAAAGCCATGTTCATGGCTTCTCAGTTTAATGTTCGGTATTATTAATTTAACATTTATATATTTTTAATTCTCAAAATATATTTTATGTTTTTTCTCTGTTTTCAAAGTAAACCATGTAAAAAAAAAGAGGATAAATTTTCATTTTTTATATTATATTTTTAAATATAAATAATGTATACAATATGTTTTTGGATTTTCTTTTTTATTTAGGATATTTGATATTGTTAAATTATTTAAAAGGATTTTATTTAATTAAATTTAAAAGTTATAGGAATTAAAAAGACTGTTTTCTATCAAGTTGGATAACCTGAAATAATACCAATATGAGAATGAATAGAAAGAGAAACATTGAGATAATCAATGTTATTTAACGGGTCATTGATGTTAAATTGATTTTAAATAAGTTTTAAATTAAATTAGAATAAAATTTAATTTTATCAAATTTCATCAATAAAACTGATATATATATATATATACAATCTAGTTAAACTTGATAAAAAATCAGTTTGATTTAAAAAAAATTGAATTTAAAAAAATCAAAACAATTGAAATTTATCTTATCTGACTTTGAAAATAAATGAAATGTAAACTCGTCCTGTTTTTTATTGTGTTTTAAAAGTATTTTTAAAAAGTTTTAAATTTTTTTATTTTAAATTAATATTTTTTTGATGTTTTTAGATAATTTTGATATGCTGATATCAAAAATAATTTTTTAAAAATAAAAAATATTATTTTAATAAGAATTTATAAAAAATATTT
>Ga0325402_1001886_pt1 | contig 17867 bp, 14 predicted proteins | sample PopdelMetagenome_22_FD_207212 | JGI IMG/M metagenome (GOLD analysis project Ga0325402, IMG submission 207212) | Populus deltoides microbial communities from Bellville, Georgia, United States - Xylem-PdKOR-R3 | ecosystem: Host-associated > Plants > Phyllosphere > Stem > Wood/Secondary xylem... | reverse complement strand
AACTTTCAGTCATTTTATTTAAAGTATGATTTTACTCAGGTTGAGATCTGAAATTTCTTTGCCAATAATGAGAGAGCTGGTTCCACATTATCTCCAGGAAATGGGAAAGGTATGTTTGGAGTGCAGTGTTGGATGGATAATGTTGGTATTAAATCTCTACTTTGTGTATTTTTATAAAATAGTTCACTTTCTGATTTTTTTTTGTTTAAGGAAAATTTTCACATTTGATTACTCTTTCATTTTTTTTATTGCTTTCTTGTAAATTAATTGAATCTCATATGATTTCTAGGGAAAAGTTTTCCTTTTTATTCTTTGATTATCTCATAAATACATATATGCCAATCTCATTCTGGCTTGTTTATTCAAATGCAAAATCTTTATATATACTGTTAAGTGATGATTTACCTTTTCTACTCCTTTCTTCCCAATCTTTTATAGGAGAGGCTGGATTATTTGGAAGATGGAAAAAATGTCTTCAGATTGCGCTTGAGACTATGCTCATCTCTGTATCCCATTAATGAGCGCATTAGAGATTTTTTTATTGAATATGACAGGCACACTCTTCGTACTAGTCCACCTTGGGGATCTGAACTTCTTGAGGTATTCTTCTAATTTTTTCAGTACATATCGATTTCTATATTTGCATCCTTAACGTTTATTCTCATGCAATCTCTCTGCTTTTTTTTTTTTGTGTGGTATTCCATGTGTTACTGCCAAATATTCTTCAAATCACTCTCACATCATAGAAATGGCAAGATATGTTACCTACCATATTAACTGAAAGAAGAATTTAAGGCAAGAAGGTCTATTTTATCTATGCTGTCTTGGACTGGTCTCATGATCCCCACCAATGGCCTAAAAGACCTGTTGGAGGCTGAGAAATTGGGTGATAAAAATTGGATGCTCGGGAGACCTAAGGCTCTGTCTCTGGATTAAATGATACATTTCGTGGTGTCCTTAGAGTCATGCTGTTTTCCCAGTTTGTTTATCTAATATTCAAATTTAAAGCTCGACTCTGTGATAATCCTCACAGGCGGTTGTTATTGACTTAGCCAAGTCAAGCAAGTAAACAACCATCCCAAAATTATGCATGGAGAGCTTTGAAAGATCTCTTAATCAAATTCTGCAAGAAAGTGGAAATTTAAGAAGTTCAGACTCATCAATTTAAGGGAATCTTTTTTAAAACGAGGCTATTAAAAATTTTCTTTTAATAAGTGACGATCCCTTTGGAAGCCAAATATCACAAGGAATTTTTGGAAGACATATAATTGCACGTGGTTGTTTTCAAACTCCAACGACAGGCATATTCTTGATCATCCTATTGCAGAATAACAGGATCCTTGATTTTCTGATGCTTGTTTCTATGAGCACAGTAGGTTATATAGGTTCATTGTGAAGTGACTTAGAGGTAAAGGATGTTTGGTCACTTATCTAGCAGTTGGTGCTTCTAGTTGCCTCTTTCAAGTAGTTCAGAATTATGAGGCTATAGAGTTGCCAATGAATTCTTCTTCCTAAAGAAGGATCTTTGAAGAAAGCTCCCCTTTATAATGATGTGTTAGTTGTCTATTGTTATGATACATTTGCTGGAGGTATTGAAGTTGATATTTGCTTTTGGGACTCAATCACCTCCCTAGGATTTTTTCTTCATTTTTTCAACCCTCACTCACCAACAATTTCCTCTTTTCTCTTTCTTGATTAAGTAGCTTTATTATTGAAAGATTAATTTCTTTTTGATTTTTGATGAAAACTAGAATATGCTTTACTAAGCCTTAGAAATTAAAATTTCTTCTTGCTAGTGAAGAAAAAATAGAGAGAATCTAGAGAAATATGGAAGATAGAAGGAAAATAGTTTCATATCATTTCCTATTCTCAATCATCAAAACAAAACCCATCACAATTTATAATAATATGTGCTCTTATGTAGATTTTGAAAGTGTAAGTTATAGGAACAAGAGTTCCAAAAGGTTGGAAGACAAATTTTACTACTATTAAATCGGAAACAAAATAAACTCTTAACTTGAATGGAAGCTTAAAAATTGAACTTTATAATCTATAATAAGGTGCCTGAAAATGACCAAAAATACCGAGTAATCAATTAAATGTCTCATAAGCAGGTAAAGTCCAATTTTCTTTCATTTCTGTCTGTGCTCCTTCTATACCCGATTCCTACCTTTTTGATGCGGTGTATAGCGTGTATAAAAATTAGGGTTCTCAAGCCCTAAAGTTACAACCCTACGATTGTAGAGTAATAGAGAAAAATCTTTGATATTTTGTAAAAAGTATGAATAATCTGAATCTTCTTCTTCTTCTAACTAAAATAAACTAGATATCTCTATATATACTAGTTGTAGACCTATAATCCTTGTAGGAAAAGGATTCCTAATTAAAACTTACTTAGCTATAGAATCTATTAATACTAATTAAATTAAAAGTTCTAATCTAAATAGGATAAAGAATCTAAATACAACAAGGTAAATAGATAATTCTGCATAGTAACTTTCGTGTCGTCTTTGAAAGCCTTTGTCTTATTTGAAAGCCTTTTCGATCTTTGATCATCATGAAACTTTAACCTAATAGGAACCTTCTAATCTTTTGTCAAAATTTCAGCTTGATTCTACCAAGCTGCGTCTTGAATTCTTTTTAAACTCAAAACCAAAAAACCTTAACCATTAATGAAATAATGCATTAAACATTATTAGGCCAAGAATATTGAAGAAAGTTCCCCACCTTAATCCCTTCTACTTTCGAAAAACTCGCCCTCGAGTTCAAGTTAATTGTTAGAAATTGATCTCTTCCACTCCAAAGGAATAGATACTTAGAATATAACATTGTAGCTAATTGATTTACAAAGTAGCATGTCTTTGACCCCTGAACTTCAAAATTTAATTTATGGTATGTGCATGCTAAAGAAAAATCTATATTTAATACTTACACTTTCTGCACTTATGAAATCCATTTTAGTTCCTTCACACATTTTTCTACTTCAAATTTGATCCCTCATCATTGACGACTCCTATTACTTTGACCTTTGTATGTAAAGAAATTTCAAAATAATCTTTCATAAAATCTTTAGGGGAATTGTTAGAAATTACCATGACCTCCATGTCCTTGTTTGTAAGATCTTCATTCATGATTGAAAGATCATCATTTGCCACTGTCTTCTCCAACTTAAGGTCAAAAGACTGAAACTGTTTGTCAAGTGCTCTTTGGTCGCGTTATCGTAAACATATTAGATAACTTTGAAATTTTGCTTTCACCAAACTACATAGACAAGTGGTTGTTTAGGTGGAATTTCAAGAATAGGTCGAAGGTAAGGTTGACCTTGGTGTATGTTTCCAAGCACATTCATCTCCTTTTTGCGTTTCATGTTTGCGTCTCCTATTAGCCAAATAAGATCTATTATGGCTTGATCCAAGCAATCAAATTTCTATCCCCAACGATCTAGTTTTTAGCTCCTGGCCAGCACAACGCTCCATAAGGCCTCCACTCCTATATCGCAAAATGAGTTACTACTGTCTCCATCAATCAAAGAGGCTAACTTGCTTTGATACCAATTGACGTGGCTTATATTGTGGATAAAAACTAGGGTTCTCAAGCTTTAAAGGTATAGCCCTAACATTGTAGATGAATAGAGAAAAATCTCAGATATTTTATAGAAGGCCTAAATAATCCGAATCTTCTTCTAACAAAAATAAACTAGACATCACTATTTATACTGGTTCTAAACCTATAATCCTTATAGGAAAATGATTCCTAATAAAAACTTACATAACTAATAGAATGCATCGAGCATTAGGATTTCCAAATAGTAAAATACTAATCTAAATAAGAAAAAGAATCCAAACACAAGGTAAATAAAGACAATCCTACATAGTAACTTTCGAACCTTATTTAAAGCCTTACTGATCCCTGGTCATTATGAAATTTGAACTCAATAAGAAACATGGCCTTCAGAATCTTCTGTCAAAATTTCATCTTGATCAAACGGTCGGATTAAAAGTTATACTTGATTTACTAAACTGTGTCTTGTACTTTTCTTAAACTCCTCAAAACCTCAAGACCTTAACCATTAATGAAATAATGAAATAAACATTATTAGGCCAAGAATATTGAAAAGTTTCCCATGTCACTCTTTCTTAGCCACAACCATGTGATTTGGTATGTTCATTTGCTTTTCTGAATTACCCTTTCCCAAGCTATAGATACCTGAAAAATGGTTCAACTCAGGATGGGGAAATTTAGTGTACTTTTGATCCTTCTCAAATTCTAGGGCACTTCTAATCTTTTCCACTCTCGTATTGCTTTCTCTTCCTTGACTTCAAGCTTTAGATTATAACCAATGCAAGTTTACAATTTGAATATTTAGCTACCTTGTTGAATTTGATAGCGTGTCTGCAAACCATGGTCAAGCTACCCACTCTTCTTTTTTTTCTCCTACCACTTCAAGAACAGGTGATGCTGGAGTTGTAGCTTGAAATGGGAAGTAGTTTTTGAACTTAAAAAATGGTGCATCATATTGTCATATTATCTCACTGTCTTATTTGGCCAAGATTTTTAATGTCTTGCGAACAACATTAGGTCAAGGGTATTGTATTTGTAGTGGTTCTTAGTTGAATAAACAGTAATGGTTTTCTACAGGTGAGAAAGTCATATGAGTAGTGGTCATCATTTCTTATGCTACTACTTTGGACTCCGGCACATCATTATTTTTCTGGGATTGTTGCTTGAAATGCGTGGAATAAGCTTTTTGGCAGTTATGGAATAAAATGGGAATCCCCACATAGTTTGAAGGATTTGCTATCTTTGATTTTACTCAAGGGCTCTGGGAAAGAGATGGATCATAAACTTCTTTGTACCGCCAGATTTTTTGAGAACCAAAATTATTTAGCTTCTGTTTTTCTGACTTCTTGGGATAAAGTGGTGTTTTGGCATCTCAGTGATGTTCTGTGTGTAGTGCTTTTAGTGGCCTTTCTTTAGCCAGTATTTTGCTTGAATTAGATGTCTTATTTCTGTATCTTTAAATTCTATTTGGTTTACATTATCACAAACAAGGAAACTCATGGATAGTTGTCTTATCATAGTCAATTCAAATGTGTGAAAATAGGGTCTGTTTGCTGTGGCTTGACTTGAATGTTTATGGATATCATGCAGGCCATTAATAGTCTGAAGAACGTTGATTCCACTGCTTTGCTTCAGTTTCTCCACCCAATTTTGAATATGCTTCTCCATCTTATTGGCAGTGGTGGAGAAACTCTCCAGGTAATTTTAACAATTCAACCAGGAGCTTTACAAGTGGTTCTTGATATGGAACTCACTGTTTATGTTTATTTGAGTTGCTTTAACTACATGTTTCTAGATATCAGTAATAGTCATTCTGTAATGGCATTAAATAATAAGTGTTATTACAAGTGCAATAGAACTGTGATCTGAAACCATAGTTTATTTTATGCAGCATATCTTAGTGCCTTCTATTATTGATAAATTCACACCTGTGCCATTTGCAGCCAATAAACAACCCCTGTAAAAATGTGACAGTTGGGTCGCAACAGCTATTACAAATGTGGCTGTGATTTAAAGCCATTTTAACTAGTTCATTTGGTTTTTTGCTTGGGGGTCTTTTCTAATCTTTGTTTTCATGTTGTACACCTGTGCTCCTGATTGTGCAGTGCCTGTTATCTAGTTCTTTATTTTTCCCTCTTTCTTTCAGGTTGCAGCCTTCAGGGCCATGGTTAATATCCTAACTAGGTATGATTGCTAGTCATGTTTTTTAGTTTGACATCAAGGCAACATCATTTATCTTCTAGAATGTTCTTCAAGTGCAGTAATCTGAGTTCATGTAAAATATGAGGTGTTCAAAAGAGGTATCAGAAATGTATGCCTCCAAAGTTTTTTAGTCTGCCTAAATAAAAGCAGGGAGAACTTCTCAATTGCTGATAATCTTCAATCAATATTAGCGTTATTAGATTTGAATGTCCATCTTTTCCTGATCTTGGCGATGGTAACTTATAAATTTTCAATCTTTTCAGATTCAATTCAGTGTTTACCAGTTTCGAGCAATTTATTTAGAAAAAAAAATGTGCAATAAAAACTAGAGTAATTTATTTAGAAAAACAAATGTGCAATAAAAACTAGCCTTTGCATCGTTTAACATTTGGCTGCATTTCATTTTGTAGGGTGCAGCAAGAGTCAGTTGATGATACTGAACGGAATCGTTTTCTGGTTAACTATGTTGATTATGCTTTTGATGACTTTGGTGGTCGTCAACCACCTGTTTATCCTGGTTTGTCCACTGTGTGGGGGAGTCTGGCTCGTAGCAAGGTTAGTTATCTCTGCTTTCACAATTCTTGCATTTGCTGGTAGGGGTGGTAAACTGGTCATATGATCATCCTTCGTTTCTTAGTTACCATCATCTATCGAACTTTGGTGCACATACTCTCTCCTATTCTTGATAGATGTAGATAACTTGTTAAATTTCATAGGATAATGACATTTCTTGCAATTATATTACTTGGAGCTTTGTAAATTTCCCATACTCACTCTTATGCTCGGTATCAAAACACTAAATATTATATCAAATTTATTTTTAATATCCTTCTAGTTTTATTTGCAGAGGTTTAGAAGCATTTCCAATTACCATTGTTGGGTTTGACAATTATGCACAATTACCTTGTATATTAGAAAAGAATGTGAATCTCACTTGTTGGTGTCTGGCTAAATAGTGTTAATCGTTATGACTTTCAATTATGTGTTTGTGATGTAGTTATATTCTCGTCAGTCTTGATGTTTTTATTGTTCCATCATCTTACCCGCTTTAGTCCCATTGATGAAGCAAAAGGAAGGTGATTATTATCAGTTTATTTATACTTGTATAAATTAGTCTTTTTTTATTGTTACATGGGAATTTTTTTGCTATGAATTCTAGTTTCTTGGCTAGTTTTGGATCCCTGGGCCTAAGGCAATTTATTAGCCTGCTCTTTGTTAATTTTAGAAAGGTTCATGGATCTTAGTCACTGGAATACATTGCCATTTAAGAATCTGTATTCATCATCCTTTTCTACTTGGTACTTGTAATTCATTTTTTTTCCTGGCTTCTAACATCCTTGTGATATTTCAAATAGATTACAGTGGTCTTTAAAATGGGTTGGACTATGGCTAAGTGATGACAGTCCTCCACCATCTCAATTTGACCAAATGATATGTTTATGCTTTTATTGATAGTGTAGTTCGCTGGCTAATACAATCAGTGGATCCTATGACATCTATTGGTGCTAATGACACAACTGATTCTGGCATCCATTGTTGGATCAGTGCATATAGCACATTCATTGGATGCTGCATTTATTGCAAGATGTGCTTAGGACCAAAGTCATCTCTATGTGTTTATGCATCTTCTTTTCCTCTCTCTTTCTCCACCTCCTCCCTCCCTCTCTTTTTGCTCTTTCCTTGCAGAACTTTTCAAATTTATGACTACTGCAGGCTAAAGGCTATCGTGTTGGACCAGTATATGATGATGTATTGGCAATGGCATGGTTTTTCCTTGAGCTTATTGTCAAGTCAATGGCATTGGAGCAAGCTCGTCTTTTCTATCATAGTCTTCCATTGGGTATATTAATTAAATGCCATGGGATTCCTGCCATTTCGATACAAAATGATCTTGCTTGAAATTACAATTGACTTAGATTTTATATTGGCAGTATTTAACTTATGTATCTTTTCTTTTATTGTAATTCCTTTTGTGCTGTAGGTGAAGATGTTCCACCGATGCAATTGAAAGAAGGTGTGTTCAGATGTATAATGCAGTTATATGATTGCCTTCTTACAGAGGTGCATGAGCGTTGTAAGAAGGGTTTAAGCTTGGCAAAACGTTTGAATAGCAGTTTGGCCTTCTTCTGCTATGATCTTTTGTCAATCATTGAACCTCGTCAAGTTTTTGAATTGGTATGCTCTCAGCTGAAATATAGTGTCTAAATCAGCGTATTGACATTAATTATACTTTTTAACACTAACTGCTCTGGCATTTATGTATATCTAGTTTCAGTTATAAAATGTGGATCACTGAGCATGCATTTAACATGACGACTTGTATGCTGGAAGGGTGTCATGTGAATGACAAAATGCCACTATCATATTTGTGCTAAACTATGTTCATGATGGTGGACAAGCAGAATGAAACTGAAATATTGGCATAGGGTAATGGGAGAATAAGAAAGTTTCATTAAATTATATGCTAAGACACAAGGGTGTAATGTTGAAAAACTTTTGGGACATGGTCCCCTCAAAAGTACTCTACATGCCACCCCTGACAAGACATGACAATTTGTCGAGTAGTTCTGTATGCATATAACATACTAGGAATGGCATCATGTGCCCAGGAAGTAGGGATCTAAATCTTCTGCTATCTTGAGTGTGGGCAGAGTATAAGGTAGGTTAAAATTTTGCTGATGTTATAACTCGTTATACCTCTAACTATCTGCAATCTGCTACAGGTGTCCTTGTACCTGGACAAGTTTTCTGGGGTATGCCAATCAGTTCTTCATGACTGCAAGCTTACCTTTTTGCAAATCATATGTGATCATGATCTTTTTGTGGAGATGCCAGGGAGGGACCCTTCAGATAGGTATTCATCAATCTAATTGTTCTTGATTGATTACCTTGGCACATCATGCAAGATAAACTGAGTGAAGTCTGCATCTCATTAGCTCACTTTCTTTTCGTGTTGTGTTGTCATTTTCTTTCAGCTCATTCAATTATCTATCTACTTTCTAGAACCAAATTTTCTTATTTTTTAACATATAAATACCTTATTACTTTATACACACACACACTCACATGCACCCGCACACATATAAGCAAATACCTGGGCAAGCTTATCTGGGGATACTGATCAGTTCGTGACTGCATGCTTACCTTTTTGCAAATAATGCGATCTTGATCTTTTTTGTGGAAATGCTGGGGAGAGGCCCCTGAGGTATTTTGTTAATCAAATTCTTGTTGATTGATTGCTTTGATGCTTTATACAAAAATAAATTAGGTGAACTCTGCATTACATAGGCTTGTTTTCTTTTCATATAATTTTATCGTTGTCCTTTCAGCCACTTCATTTGTCAATCTCCTTGTAAGTGTAGATGTCTGTCAGTGTCAAGTTGCACCTAGGATTGTGACATACATTTTAACACATATGGATGTAATCTTCATTCTCCGAAAAGAAAAAGGGTAGATGCTATAGAGTGACCAATTAGGGATTTGTAGTAATGGATGTCTGATTGTGTTCTTGTTTGTATTGTAGAAACTACCTTGCGTCTGTTTTAATACAAGAGCTTTTCCTCACTTGGGATCATGATGAGCTATCTCAACGGTCAAAGGTGAGTTTAGTGCAGATGAACCAAGTGCCCTTTACTTCATCTGAATATTATATCTTATGTGCGTACACTTTCTTCAAGAGTACCTTTTTGCAGAATTGGTATTTTACTTATCATGGCCATTTCCACCTCTATATATTCTCATGGCACTGAGTTTTGGTGCATGCAGGCAGCCAGAATCTTAGTAGTACTGCTTTGCAAGCATGAATTTGATGCTCGATACCAAAAGCCTGAAGATAAACTATACATCGCTCAGCTATATTTTCCACTTGTTGGCCAGGTTTTTACCATTATAAAATTCTTGCTTATTTATAAAACATCCAATCACTTCTGCCTTGCCTCAAGTTCATAGTCAAATTTAATTTCTCTTCTAGTGCTATCATGTGGGATCTTAGTTGCTCATCAGAGTTCTGTATAACTTTGTGATTACACTTTTTAATTGCTTTAACTTTTTTTTTATAATGTTTGGTGGAACTGAAGTATTCTAATTAAGAGTCAGAAAAGGAGAATTGTGCTCTTATGTTTGCCTGCTTGTGTTTGTAGCATTATCACCATGAACTGTATATTTAAGTGTTTATATGCTAGTATTTGTTAGGGACTTAGTACTCCTATCAATTGGCATGGACTATGAATTGTTCAACTTAGCTTTGGATGTCAGGAAATCTTACCATATTATTAGTTAAGTTTGTGTTCAGAATCTGCTTGGCTACTGATTATTGAGGTTGGTGCCTGAGTTCATGTAATAAGAAATCAAAGTGTTTGTCTCTTACCTTAATGGGCTATTTCAAAATAACACATGGCAACTCTTTAAAGGACCTGTAGTTCATTTGCTAAGAAAGATCTTTAAATGCGAAGTTTCTTGAAGAGAATTTGTCAGAGGTAATGAAACATTCTTTGTTGATAATGGTGAGAGATGGAGTTATATGGTATAGCTACAGGTGCTTCAATTTACTTTTTCAAGTGAACTGAGTGGCTGAAGCAAGAATTTGCCTTGGTCCAATTAAGAGAAGTTAAAGCATGCTTCTCTCAATACACTTCATGGTTTAATCATAATTATATGTCCAGAATTGAACACGTTCCCACAATTGCTATGTGTAGAGTAAAATAAAACAGATCACTAAGAATCGTCACACATGATAATTGCAAACTAGGTAAAGGAAATCCAGGGACACACAGCATCAGAGAAAGGTCTCATAAAACTTTATTTTTAGCGTGCGGGTAAGAACAATAAATGTGCAGGTCTCTTACTAAAGGATTTGAAAACAGTTCTCCTTGTGGAAATAAGAGATGGCGTAAAAAGTAAGAAATGAAAAAGATATCATGTTTTAAATTCTCTCTTTTGAATTAAATTCACTGGTCAAGAATATATTGTTACCTATTCATAGAGGCATTCAGGAATTATAATGACCACTTCATTCATTGATAATGTAGCTGATTAAAATTGCCCTGATGAAGATTTAATGACAAGCAGAGCCACTTGATGAGATGGATATTCTGATGCCAGAATATTAATAACTATGCAGATACTAGCCTAAGCCAATATGTATCTAATATCTCAGAAGTTAGTTATTCAAAACAAGGTAGATGATGCTCATTAATGAAGGAAAGGTAAAGCATGTTGACAATCAAAAGTTTTGAAACAACTATCACAATTTTGTTCTGGTTCTGCGCACAACTCTTAGACTGCCATCTATATTTATTTTCTGCATCCACAAATTAATGAATATATGGAGGCTTGACCAACTTCAGCAGTTTGTGTATCACTATGGTATTCTGTAGTCATATATGGAGTCTGATAGACATTATCATCTAAGTAAGAAGTCAAAAACCCACCTATACAGACATGCTTTTCTGGACACATTTAAAATGTCTAGTAATATTGAAAAAAATTTGCTTTCTCCCCTAAGAAGGCTAAGAAACTGCCTTCAGCTGAAGACGTAATGGTCATGATCCTAATTGCACCGATAAACCAGTGATTGAAACTTTCATGTGAATGTAATGGATCATTTTTTTCTTAACTGAGTTTACTACTAATTCTTTTGATGGAAGTTGGGTTCAAGTGTTGGCTTCATATAGTGCCTTGCAAATTTGTAGAAATTCATGACTATTGAGCTTGTCTGCCTTGTTAAAGTCCTAATCTTAATTAGTAACTGCAAGTATATCTAGTATCATAATGATGTAGAAGAGGTGATATGGGATAAGATGTATTTTATAGGCTGTACTGTTCTGCCAACTGATATTTGCTCTAACTACCCCATGGATCGCTGAATTAATAATCTGTCATATATGCAGATCCTGGATGAGATGCCTGTCTTCTACAACCTGAATGCTGTTGAAAAGCGTGAAGTTTTAATTGTTATTTTGCAAATCATGCGCAATTTGGATGATGCATCGCTTGTCAAGGCGTGGCAGCAAAGCATTGCTCGGACTAGATTATTTTTCAAGCTCATGGAGGAATGCCTTGTTCTTTTTGAGGTTGCTATTTATCTGAACTCCCGTCTCTTTTCTTCTCATGTTTCTAGACATTGGTATTTGTGTTTGGTAGCTGACATATTTGTTGGTCTAGGTATGGAGAATTATCTAGTTTAAGTTAAGAGTTTATTCGTCTAGGTGCCTCTAAACATTATCTAGTTTGAATTAGGGCAACATGCACTACATGCAAAAACAAGTGAGATCACTAAGATCATACTGGTAATGAACTTTTTGGCCATCGGCATAGATAGGGAGAAAATATAGATCCTTGAAAGGAAAATTGACTTGGGGAAAATAAAGTGGAGTGAAAATATAGATCCTTGAAAGGAAATTGACTTGGGGAAAATAAAGTGGAGTGTCTTGAGTATTTTTGCCCTCAAGTATCACATTTTGAGGAGTTAGAGCATCCAGTCCAAAAGCTTTTCTTGACTTGTTAAGGGCCCAATGCACTTTATGCACCTTATTAGGGAAGGCTTCATTAGTCAAAAAAGGCTAAAATTATAGAAGGATAAGGCAAAACCTAGCCATAGAGGAAAATCCATAGGGCTAAGTAGCAACTATTATTGGGCTAACAATTACTCAAATAAGGATCACTCCCAAACTAGCTTGAAAACTTAAATCGATCTGCTAGGCAAGGACTATAGTTTAGGTTATCAAGTTTAAAAATGTTAAGGTGTGCATGCGACCCCTTGGGGGTTGTTTCTCTTTAGCATTGTTTCTCTGTTCTTATCTTTGATGCTGATTCTGCACAATGTGTTTACAGCACAGAAAACCTGCTGATGGCATTCTTATGGGATCTAGTTCTCGCAGTCCTGTTGGGGATGGACCTGCTTCTCCCAAGTACTCCGATAGGCTCTCTCCAGCAATCAACAATTATCTGTCTGAGGCATCACGGCAAGAAGTCAGGGTAGGTTAAATTTTATTTGTTCTTGGTTCAAAAGTTAGCACTTTTGCACGCTTTAGAAGTTTTAAAAGTCAAAATTTATATATCCTACTAAGTTTTTTATTTTTTCTTGTGCAGCCTCAGGGTACACCTGATAATGGATATTTGTGGCAGAGAGTGAATTCCCAGTTAAGCTCCCCCAGCCAGCCATATTCCTTGAGAGAAGCACTTGCTCAGGCACAATCTTCCAGGATTGGAGCTTCAGCCCAAGCACTTAGAGAATCCTTGCATCCAATATTGAGACAAAAACTGGTATATTCTTGTGGAGAATTCATGTCATTGTTCTCATACTGCAATGGGCCCTATTTTTTTTGCAAAATATTATATTTCTGTATATGACCAATAATTTAGGCAGCTGATAGCTTTGGCATTTACTTCAGGAGCTTTGGGAAGAAAACTTGAGTGCTGCTGTGAGTCTTCAGGTTCTGGAAATAACTGAAAAGTTTTCTATGATGGCAGCTTCCCATAGCATTGCTACTGATTATGGGAAACTTGATTGCCTCACAGCCATATTTACTAGCTTCTTCTCTCGAAATCAACCATTGTCTTTCTGGAAAGCTCTATTTCCTGTCTTTAACAACGTGTTTGATCTTCATGGGGCAACATTAATGGCCAGGGAGAACGATCGTTTCTTAAAGCAGGTTGCTTTCCATCTTCTTCGGCTTGCAGTTTTTAGAAACGAAAGTGTCAAGAAAAGAGCTGTTATTGGCCTCCAGATTCTTGTCAGGGTATGGTTTTTTACATGCTCTGGTTTGCCGCATATGTTGTAATTTTCAACTTATATAACATAAATTGTCATTTTCTTCTGTTTTTGCAGAGTGCTTTCTATTACTTCATGCAAACAGCAAGGTTGAGGGTCATGCTGACTATCACACTGTCAGAGCTGATGTCTGATGTGCAAGTGACTCAGATGAAGTCTGATGGAATGCTAGAGGAGAGTGGTGAAGCAAAGCGTCTTCGCAAGTCTTTGGAGGACGTGGCAGATGAATTGAAGACTCCTGACCTACTACGGGAATGTGGACTTCCTGAAAGTGCTCTGGTGGCAGTTCCAAAAAAGTTGGCCGAGAATAGGTGGTCCTGGAGTGAGGTGAAATATCTCTCAGACTGCCTTATCCTGGCCCTTGATGCTAGCCTTGAACATGCACTCTTGGTAAGTTAATATCTGCATCAGCTTTTCATTTCAGAGACTGGTCATTTAATACAGACATAATGGATTGGTGGGATTGGGCATACAAGCAAGTAGTGTTGGCAACGTTTTCCTCCCACTCCTCCTTGTAACCCCTAGCACATTCTTGCTTAAGCTGTTTTCCTGAATGAGGAAAGGGCATTTTCTGTAATTATCATGGATTATGTGGTTCTTTTCCCAATGAATTGGGATGGGTTTTACCCTATCTTGTGTGTTAGAGAGTAATATAAAACCATTCTTTGGGCTTCACCTAATAATTCGATCTTTTGGGTTGAAATAGTTCTTTAACATGATATCGTATTGATGATCAAACTATCATGAGTTTGAATCTCAACAACCCTATTCTAATTAATTAAATTAATAAAATTAAGTACAGGATAATGGTGAACATGTGCAAGTTTCAAGTCCAAAAGGCTATCACTTGAGGGAGTGTCTTAGATAGATATAAAACCATTCTTGGAACTTCACTTGATATTGAACTAGTTCTTTGACATCACTAATGCATGCTAGATTTATGACTAAATGCTGGTGCTCTGACAGAATCATCCGTTCTCGACTTTCTTAACAGGGTTCTGTAATGACTGTGGATAGATATGCGGCTGCAGAGAGTTTCTATAAACTAGCAATGGCATTTGCTCCTGTTCCTGATCTTCACATAATGTGGTTACTGCATTTATGCGATGCGCATCAGGAAATGCAGTCTTGGGCTGAAGCTGCACAGTGTGCTGTGGCTGTTGCTGGTGTTGTAATGCAGGTAAATTACTAATATGTGTGGTTGCAACTAAATGAATTAATTAGATTGCCCTTTCATTTTGTTGTACACCACCAATGTAACCGAGAGAAACTCTTCATGATATTCTTAAACAGTATCCTGTCCTCATAAATATCTTCTAAGCTGCCAACACCCAAAACTTGCAAATGACTTAAATTGTTGCTGCGTTGTCACATTCTGAATTTATTTTTTGCATCTTTTACACTTTTTTTTACACTGTTCTCTGTTGAAAGTGAGTTGCCATCAACTGGAAGTTGAAATTATTGGAGACTGTCATATTGCTCCTTAAAATGTTCAGTCTGTCAGAACTGTACTTGAAGCTAAATGCTTACTGATTTTTCCAAATCCATTGTCACAAAATAGTTGCTTTTTGGAGAAGCCAATTCAACTGATGAGAGTTTTTCAAGCCACTTAAAATTGGTGTAAAAGTATTTATATTTTGGTGTAATTTTCTTCGACTTATCAATATTCTCATTATTTGTTATACAGAAAACAGTGATTATGGAGGTTAAAATGAGATTTGAATTCTCACTTAGAGAGATCATCTTTTTGAGAAGCGAATTGAATCTACTTCTGAACTGTCGGAGTTAGAGATCTTTTGGATATAGTAAAAGATGAACACCTAAATTATGTAGCCTGTCTATGATTGATTGATTGCACCTGTTAAATGACATGACTAACTTCCCATTGATATGAACTTTAGCATAATGTAAGAAATGCAGGTTCAAATCTCACCGCGAACAATTTTCTTGTTAAAAACTCTTGCAGACTATGACATGTTTTCTTATCAACTATCCTTTAATCATAAAAATGTCTATTTCTCACTCTTGTTTTATTTCACCCACTCTGCCTTGTGTTTTTATGTTTTCAGGGCTTCGTTGAACTCAAAGTGTTAGAAAGTTAAAATAAGACTCACAAACTGTTTCTCTTTTTGCTTTTTCTTGGGTTGGTTTTCTATTGCTTTCAATAAAATAAGATGAAAAAGGAAAAAACTGCAAAGATCTTATTGCCCAGGCAGTACTAACATCTTTGGTTTATGTGGTGTTGAGTGTTATTAACTCTTGTGATCTCTGGAGAAATCAATTTGCAATTAGCACAAATCCTCTCGAAGCATCTATTTCATATTTATTTATTTATTTGCTTGTGTTGAATCATGCAATTCAATAATTTGAGTCTAATGGAATTGTATTTAAACCAAACCGAATTATGTAACTTGATTCAAGATTCTTCCATGATTTGTAGTTTATGACTGATATTTTCTAGCTGTGTACTGGACAACTGGAAAGATGAGTTTGTGATCATGGAGTGATGGTTGCCTACATTTTAACCTTTTTCAACTGATATATTTACTTTAATTATCGTAGGCTCTTGTGGCTAGGAATGATGGTGTGTGGAGCAAAGATCATGTGATCTCTCTACGTAAAATTTGCCCAATGGTCAGCAGTGAGATCACTGCTGAGGCATCTGCAGCTGAGGTAGAGGGGTATGGTTCTTCAAAGCTCACAGTGGACTCTGCTGTAAAATATCTACAGCTTGCTAATAGGCTTTTCTCTCAAGCTGAGCTTTTTCATTTCTGTGCAAACATTCTGGAGCTTGTAATACCAGTTCATAAAAGTAGGAGGGCATATGGGCAGCTGGCTAAATGTCACACCATGCTTACTGATATCTATGAATCAATTCTGGAGCAGGAATCAAGCCCAATTCCGTTCACTGATGCCACATACTATAGGGTGGGATTCTATGGTGAAAGGTTTGGGAAACTAGATAGGAAGGAATATGTATACCGAGAGCCCCGTGATGTACGGCTAGGTGACATAATGGAGAAACTTAGTCATATTTATGAGTCTAGGATGGACGACAATCACACTTTGCATATTATTCCAGATTCTAGGCAAGTAAAGGCCGACGAGCTGCAGCCCGGAGTCTGCTACCTGCAGATAACTGCTGTTGATCCAGTCATGGAAGATGAAGATTTAGGAAGCAGAAGGGAAAGGATCTTTTCTCTTTCCACTGGAACTGTCCGGGCACGTGTCTTTGACCGCTTCTTGTTTGACACTCCATTTACAAAAAATGGTAAAACCCAAGGTGGATTGGAAGACCAATGGAAGAGGAGGACAGTTCTTCAGACTGAAGGCTCATTCCCTGCTCTGGTGAACAGGCTTTTGGTAATGAAATCTGAATCTCTTGAGTTCTCACCAGTCGAGAATGCAATTGGAATGATTGAAACTCGAACAGCTGCCTTACGAAACGAGCTTGAGGAGCCCCGCAGCTCTGAAGGCGATCAGCTTCCACGTCTCCAAAGTTTGCAGAGAATTCTCCAAGGCAGTGTTGCCGTTCAAGTGAGTTGCTTGTTGGGTTTCTTAACGAAGTTCCTCCATATTTTCAATTAAAATCGAAATAAAATTGTTCTTTTTATCATGTTCTCCAACCATTCGTCAGCGAAGTTCACTTTTCTTATGGCAATCTGCTTTGTTACAGGTAAACAGCGGAGTTTTGAGTGTCTGCACGGCCTTCCTGTCGGGTGAGCCTGCTACAAGGTTGCGTTCTCAAGAACTGCAGCAACTCATTGCTGCCTTACTTGAATTCATGGCTGTTTGCAAGCGCGCCATTCGTGTACATTTTAGATTGATTGGAGAGGAAGATCAAGATTTCCACACGCAGCTTGTGAACGGATTTCAATCGCTCACTGCAGAGTTATCTCATTACATCCCAGCCATTCTTGCAGAACTATGACGTTGTTGTAACATTATCTGATTCTACTACTCCGATGGTATGTTCATATATCATTAGTTGTATTTTTTTTTTCCGGTGAAGCTGTGCAATTATTTCATGTTTCGTATATATAACCAATGTGTTCAGTGTATTATTTTTTCAACTCTCTAGTGTACTTGCTAATCCAAGAGGTGCTTACTACCTGCATGCTACTTTACAAATCTTGCTTCTAAATTCTTTTAGTGCATTTAAGGGTTTCATACCAACGTGCATTGTATTGTGTTGTGAGCTTACATGTTTGTTTTGAACCCATGCAAAATGTAAAGGGAAGAACAAGATACATGGGAATCGGGATTATTATTTGACAGTCACTGGATTAATGCTATAAGCTTTCGACTTGCATGCATTTATAGATTTTTTTTT
>Ga0325402_1001884_pt1 | contig 17881 bp, 12 predicted proteins | sample PopdelMetagenome_22_FD_207212 | JGI IMG/M metagenome (GOLD analysis project Ga0325402, IMG submission 207212) | Populus deltoides microbial communities from Bellville, Georgia, United States - Xylem-PdKOR-R3 | ecosystem: Host-associated > Plants > Phyllosphere > Stem > Wood/Secondary xylem... | reverse complement strand
CCTGAAGACAATGTGACTCGGATCTATGATTGGGAGGGTCTTTCCTCTACTTTTCGTCCTCAATATCACAACCAAGGTACAATCTAATGCTTAGTTAAAAATTCAGTGAAATAGTTTGATCATATCAGTTTTCAAGTTCCAATTATTTGACGTTAGGTTCAGAAATACATGTGCAGCATGAAACAACAAACACCCGTCTTACATAGCCTGGTCAGCTTTTCATTTCATGTTTCCTTGTGATATCATGCAATGAGTTGGACAGCTGATGACTCCCTTGCTGAGTTACCTGAAGGCATGAAAATTGTCAATAGGCTATTTTTTAGAAGTATGCTAGTAGAGCAATACATCCAAGAAAAGCAAATAGGGTTTGCATAGGTCATATATCACTTTGTTTATCCACTACAGTGGATTGCTAATATACCCATTCCCTTGAGACCTCCACTTTTGAGCAATCCTTTTGTCGTCCAGTTTTTTTTTTTTTTTTTTTCTCCTTGTCCTATCCACATTCTTTCACTTAGTTCTCTATACTTGTTAATATCATCCAATTGAATTTTCTTGTTGAATTTTTAGAACCCAAGTGTGGAAATATGAGAAGTTCATAAGCTGATACTTTTTGCAGCTCTGAGAGATCTCTTTTCCCATTACACGGAAGCATGGAAATTATGGTACACTGAAGTTGCTGGGAAGAAACCATTACACATCTCCTAATTTTTCCCATTACACGTAAGCATGGAAATTATGGTACACTGAAGTTGCTGAGAAGAAACCATTACACATCTCCTAATTTCTGATACTTTGTGGCTCTGCTTTTCGCTATGACCAGTACAGTGTTGGGCTCTCAAAATTCTTCTTTTTGTACTTTTTAGGACAGAAGAAATGGCTTCAGGTTGGATGCACATTCCCTGTGCACCATCTTAGCATGGCCACGCAATGTTCTTTATCTGATGCATCGAAGCAAATAAATTTGAATATATGGTCTTTTCTCCGTAGGTTAACTAGCTACGAAGTTGCCTTCGATTGTGCAACATATCATTTTCTTCATGGGACAGCAGCTGTAGCACAATACTCTCCTGACTCTTTTCTATCTAGAACTTGTTCTGCATCTCCTGATTGTTTCAATACTCTTATGATGCCAGAAGGTATAAAAGATATTACAGATAAAGTCTCTGCAAATGTATAATTGAATGGAAGCTTCTCATCCCATCTAACACGGGATAGATTGCATTTGCTAAACTATGGCTAAATCAACTATGCGAGGAACAAGGCGAATGCTTTTAAATCTTACGTCAATCACATTTACAAACACCCTGATGTCTTCTGGTTCTCTTTTGGAAGTGATAGTACATGAAGCATTCAACTTTGGGCAACAATGGCGAATGGAATATCGTCATTGCACTAAGGTTTATATAATAGTTAGACTGCAGCCGTAATTTGGCATATCAAGACAGTGGTTGCCTCAATAAAGTGAAAACTGTACTGTAAATATCTGGATGTATCCATATTTATGGTCTTTTGGGCCATTAAACTATCAAGCTCACAAACTTTGGCAGGAAGGTGTCAAACAGCTAGAAATCAAATTTTGTTATAAAATCTATAATTATATATATATTGAATATACATTAGAATTTTTTAAAATTTCATTATTCTTGAATTTAGTCTATTAGTTTTCATGACACTTAAGATTTTTTAGTATCCTTTAATGTTTTTTTTTTTTTTTAAATAGGCTACTTCTCTTGTATTTTAAGGATTGAAAAAATATATAAAAAATAATATAAATCTCTTTTTAGTTTTATTTTGAATATGCATGTTCTTATTTGTTATTTATTTTTTTAATACGTTATTAGTACAATTACTCTACTTAATTTATATTGAAATCTTGGCATGTATGAACTCCTATATTATATGGCTTGTATCAATTTCACCCCCCCATTATTGTACATATTTTATGGCATATATTTGGTTCTAACTTATTTTGACAATTTTTCTTTCATTTTTATTTATCAAGATTTAAAGTTCCTGAAGAACTAGTATTGGAATTCATGAAAAATTAAATAAATCAATATAGTTATTGAAGAACTAGTATTTCTAAAGAACTAAATAATAGCAGTCTTAAAAGACTGATTTTTATTTTCTTTTATATTCATGACTTTATTGAATAAGTTGTTCCTTTTTTTGGATAATGTCAAATCTGACGAAAGTTAAATTTACCGCTCTTAGTATATATGAGAATATATTTTTTTGTCATGGATCCTTGATGTTGAGATTCATCTGGAAGCTATGAATCTTGGAGAGACCATCAAAGAAGAAAATAACGCATTCTTGTAGGATCGCACAAAAGCAATGATTTTTATTCGCCACCATCTCTATAAAGGATTAAAAATTGAATATCTCAAAATAAAAGATCTTCTTGTTCTGTGGCAAAATCTAAAGGAAAGATATGACCACCAAAAGTTTATTATACTTTCTCAAGCTCGTTATGATTGGTTGCACTTGAGGTTGCAAAATTTTAAATCGGTTAGTGAATATAATTCAACTCCTTTTAAAATTACTTTATAGCTCAAATTGTGTGATGAAAATATCACATAATATCAAATGTTAGAGAAAACATTATTTACTTTTCATGCCTCAAATATTGTCCCGCAACAACAATATAGAGAACGTAGTTTCAAGAGGTATTCAGAACTAATTTCATGTTTTTTTGTGACTGAACAAAATAATGAGTTTTTGATGAAAAATCATCAATCCCATCTCACAGGTTCTAAACCATTCCTTGAAGTGAATGGAACCTTTGTCCAAAAGACAAGAAAGAACCAAAGGGTATAGATATGGAAAAAACAAATGGAAAAGGAGAAGAGATAATCCTTTAAAAAGGTGACTCACCATATCACCATAAATGGAGACACAATGAATCCAAACAAGAAAAGGGCAAGAATTTGCATAAACTTGAAGATAAGTGTCATATGTGTGGTATGCATGGTCATTGATCTCTCACTTGTCGCACACCAAAACATCTTATAGATTTATATCAAGCTTCTCTAAAACAAAATGCAATTAAGATTAATTTTATTCACAAAGATGATTTTGAAGGTTAATACTTATCTTGATGTTTTTGTTTTTTTTGAAAACCTAGATAAAACAGATAATATGCTTAGTGGTGAAATCCTTAGGGATGATTAATATTCTTTTTATTTGTATTATGATATTTATCTTATTGTACTTTCAATAAACAATGTCAATTTTATTTCATTTAAATAATAAAATTTAATTATATTTTGAATAAAGGTTTGCATTTTCATGATGAAGATTTATGTTTGGCAAAAAGTGCAACAATGCCTATAATTCTCAAGGAAAATAAATACTTTAATATTTGACATTAACCAAAGCTAATGTCACTACAATATCATGTCGAACAAACATGATTAAAGGCTCCGGAAGAGCTAATATTTTATTACCAAATAACTCAAAACTTGGCATCAAAGATGCATTATATTTACCCGAGTCTAGAAGAAATTTACTCAATTTTAAAGATGTATGTGCTCATGGTTATCATATTGAAACAATAGATGAAGACAAAAAAGAATATCTTTATATTATTTCATGTATGTCAGGCCAGAAGCTTGTACTTGAAAAATTACATGTTTTCTTTTTTGAAATTTATTATACGATCATGAAATCTATTGTAACAAATATTATGATACACCAAAATTGTTCTGACCTAAAAATATTTATGCTTTGGCCTGATTGACTTGGACATCCGGGAACAATAATGATGCGATGAATTATTGAAACCTCACATGGGCATCCTTTAAAGAATTTGAAGATTTTTTTACCAAGTGAAATCCATACGTTGCATGTTCTAAAGGTAAATTAATTACCAAAATCTCCATCAAGGATTATTATAGAATTACCATCTTTTCTCAAAAGAATTCAAGGAGATATATGTGGACCTATTCATCCACCATGCAGACCTTGTGGATATTTTATGGTATTGATTGATGCATCAAGTAAATGATCACATGTTTGTTTACTTTTTAGTTGAAATGTTACATTTTCTAAATTAATAGCACAGATTATCAGATTACGAGTGCAGTTTCCTGATTATCCTATCAAGAAAATTCGATTGGACAATGCTGGTGAGTTTACTTCTCAAGCATTTGATAATTTTTGCATTTCTATTGGAATTGTTGTTGAACATCTTGTTGTCCACGTATAATCTTAAAATGGTCTAGTAGAATCATTTATAAAGTGTCTTTAATTAATTTCTAGACCATTACTTATAAAATCAAAATTATCTACATCTGTATAAGGACATGCTATATTACACGCTACATCATTGGTTAGAATTAGACTAAGTACTTACCATAGATATTCTCTTTTGCATCTTGTTTTTGGTATACCACCAAACATATTTAATCTACAAACTTTTAGTTGTGTAGTTTATGTGTCTATAGTAGGGGACAAAGGACTAAAATAGACCCACAACATAGAATATAAATTTACATTGGTTCTGATTCTCCATCTATTATTAGATCTCTTGAGCCTTTAACTAATGATGTTTTTAAGGCACATTTTGAAGCCTGTCATTTTGATGAGAACATTTTTCCATCATTAAGGAAAGAAAAGTTAGTGCCTGAAACATGACAAGAAATTACTTGGAAAACCCGAAGTTATTTCATTTAGATCCAAGAACAAATCAATGTGAACCTGAAGTTCAAAAGATAGTTCATTTACAAAATATTGCAAATCAATTATTAGATATTTTTACCACCAATAAAAAGATGGTTAAATCTCATATTCTAGCTGTAAATGCTCCATCTAGAATTGAAATCTCTAAAGGGAAAAAAAGTAACATAGTAGCAAATGAATCTATATCACGCCAAAAGCGCGGGAAGACCAGTTAGTGCTAAGGACAAAAATCATAGAAAATAAAAATTACAACAAATAGATGATGATACTCCTAAAGATTTCTCATTCATAAAACAGGTGATAAATATTGTGTCAAAATCATCTTCTAATATTGATTCTCCTAAAGAGGGACCTCCTGAAGAGGCATTTCTTGAAGAGATCCAGGTATCTGGAAATAATAAGATCTCCATAAACTATGTTCACATATGAGAGATTTTGGATCGAAATAAAATTATCATAAATGACATATTTGCATTTAAGGTTTCTTTTGGCATCACTAGAAGTGATGAAATTGAACTATAAACTATCGAAGAATGTTGACATAGAAATGATTGGTCAATGTGGAAAGAAGCAATCCAAATAGAGTTAAACTCACTTCCAAAATGTAAAGTATTTGGACTTGTAGTTCATACACCTAAAGGTGTTATGCTCGTTAGATATAAGTAGATTTTCATTTGAAAAAAAATGTGAACAATGAAATTGTTCGATATAAAGCACGACTTGTTGCACAAGATTTCTTTCAAAGACTTGTCATTGATTATAAGAAAACTTATGCTCTAGTTGTGAATGCAATCACTTTCGGATTTTTGATTGGTTTAGTAGTCTTAAAAACTCTCTCTCTCTCTCTCTCTCTCTCTCTCTCTCTCTCTATATATATATATATATATATATATATATATATATATATATATAATGGATATAGTTACAACATGTTTATATGGATCATTAGATAAATATATTTACATGAAAATCCTTGAATGATTCAAAATGCCTGAAGCCTTTTATGATAAACCCAGAAGTGCTTATTCTATTAAACTACAAAAATATTTATATGGGTTGAAGCAATTTAGTCAAATGTGGTATAATCGTCTTAGTGAATACCTCCTAGAAAAAGGGTTTGAGAATAATAAGATTTGACCATGTATTTTTATTAAGAAAATCACATCCAGATTTGTTATTGTTGTAGTATATATTGATGGTTTAAATCTTGTTGGTACTCCTAAAGAGCTAGAAAAAACTGCAACCTATTTGAAAGATGAATTTGAGAAGAAAAATCGCTAATAAAAATTGCAACCTATTTAAAAGATGAATTTGAGATGAAAGATCTTAGAAAGATAAAATTTTGTCTTGATTTATAGATTGAACATTTTTCAAATAGAATATTTGTTCATTAATGGACATATAAAAAAGGTTTTGAAGCACTTTTACATGGACAATGCTCATTCTTTGAGTACATCTATGGTTGTTGGATTACTTGATGGGAAGAAATACCCTTTTTGACTGTTAGAAGAGGATGAAGAAATTCTTAGTCCAGAAGTACTATGTCTTAGTGTTATTGAAGCACTCATGTATCTTGCAAATTGTACAAGATTAAATATAGTTTTGCACTCAATTTATTGGCAAGATATAGTTTCACTCTTATAAAAAGACATTGGAATGAGATCAAATATATATTTCACTATCTCCGTGGAACAACTAAAATGAGGTTATTTTATAGTGGATCAAATTCACAATTGATTGAATATGCAAATGCAGGTTATCTCTCTATCCCTATAAAGAAAGATTATAAACATGTTATTTAAATACCTATGGAGGTACTGTAATTTCTTGAAGATTTGTCAAACAAACATTAGTAGCTACTTCGTCAAATCATTCAGAAATTATTGTAATCCATGAACCAAGTCAAGAATATATATGGCCACGGTTAATTATCTAGCATATAAAGAAAAAATATAGATTGTCAACCATTAAAGATAGTCCCGCAATATTGTTTGAAGATAATGATGTCTACATCACTAAACTTAAAGAATGCTACATTAAAAGAGACAAAACAAATCATATATTATTAAAGTTCTTTTTTACTCATAAGCTTCAACAGAAGGGAAAAATTAATATCAAGCAAATCAGGTCAAGTGATAATTTAATAAACTTATTTACAAAGTTTTTATCATAATATTGAAATGTTTTATCTTAAATATTTATCATAAGACATATACTTCTAGGTGAAACTAATATAAATTATATATTTTTTTTTTCTTAGATTTTCTCATTAAATTTTACTTTATAAAGTTTTAATGAGGATATTTTTTAAAATAATAAAATATTTAAATATATATATTAAAATATCTACATTAATTCTTTTATTAAATTCTGAAGTATTAAAAAACCACACAAAAACATTGCACTCCTTTTGCTTAGGTTTTTTTAATTAGATTTTTTTTGCAGACTAAATTTTAGTACAAGATCATTAAAAAAAACAGTTAAAAAAATCTATAATTATATATATATATATATATATATATATATATATATTAAATATTCATTAAAATCTCTTAGACTTCGTGACTCTTAAATTTAATTTTTTGATTTTTCATGACACTTGAATTTCTTAATATGTTCTTATTTCTTTTTCTATAAATAAATTACTCGTTTGGTATTTCAAGAATTGATAAAATGTATATAAGAAAAGATATGAATTTATTCTGAATATGCATGTTCTTGTTCTTTATTTTTTTTAATAAATTTCTTATTATTGTAATTCGCAAATTTCAATTTACAACCTTGTTAATAAACTGTTTAAAAATATTGGATTCCCGGTGAAAGAGAGAAGGCAGAAATGGACATCGGAGCCATCCAGGTCTCCTACAAAATAATTTCCTCCTGAACACTAACATTGAGTGTCTTGTTCGGGAGGACAATGCTGTTAACCACCACCACTTCATCTTCAACAGTAACAGCTTCGCCTGGATCAAAGAAAAGAAAACTGAGATTGTGCAGAGAAACAATTTGTCCCTAAAAAATGGAAATGGACTGGTAAGGGAAAACGGGTTTTATGCATAAGTACCAAGAATTGTAACCCCAAGCTTGGCGTTGTAGTCCCCTTCAGCCTGTGTAACCAGTTCATTAAACATAATAAATCTTCCCATGGATTAAGGAACAGACCCTAGTGGTAGTAATAAGAACCAACAGATGCATCATATCAGACAAATTTGGACACGATAGAGAGAAGATTTCAAAAAATGTTTGTAAGAGGGGGGAAAAAGGTACTAGCACAATGTCAAACAAGTCACTGATATTATAATGGTATTACAGATATTGAGAAAAACACCACCATACGAATATGATGCCTGCCTTTGTTACATTGTCGGGATACTGATTGAAGAAAAGAGCATTGGGAAAGTAGCAAATAACAGATGTATCATGCCAACTAAAATATAACAGGAAACTTGCCTGGACACGGGACCATCTCCCAATGGAAGATTTCCACCCGACAATTGAATGAATGACAACTGCATTTTCCTGATAAATGAAACAAGCATACCATCAAATTTGAGATATGTTAAGTGGCCCCTCCACAACCTCACCCTAAAACAAATTGTATAAAATAGTAATCTAATCCAGTAAATCCCTTATTTCAGTTTCCTACCATGATTTCAACGTCATCTAGGATGATACAACAGATGAGTCTTGCACCTGGTCCTATACGAGCATTAGCGGATATAGAGACATTGGGACCAATCTGTTTCATCACATTCCACAAAAGGTCAGTATCATATATGAATTAGATGAAGGAGAAAGAAAAGGTACATACAACAGGAAGGAGTAAGGCTATAGAAACAAACATATCATAAAAACTGATGTAGCAGTTACAATTTTTTCATGTTTGACCAATCATTTCTTATTTGCAAGACCCACAGTTTTACCGCTTATTATTTCACACATCAACTTGCATGGAGTTTCAGTATGATTTGTTTGTTCGTAAATCTTTTTCTACTCCAACAGGAAAAGAGTATGCCAGCAACAATCATTTTGCATCATAATAGATGAATAAAGAAACTAAGTTTTTTAAGGTGATCTAGAGGCATGCACACCTAGTTCTCATCACCTAATCAACCATAAAGGGACAAACAGAGTACTAATATGCATTCCATGGATGAAAAAAAAAAGTAATTACTAACTTATAAACAGAAAGGAAAAAAAGGATTATTCTAAAAGGATTGCATCGGCCAACAGTAATAGTGTACCCATAGTTCTGTATCATAAACAAGATGGAAAACTTGCCTTAGCAGTTGGATGTACTTTTGCTGATGGATGTATATAAACATCATCAACAATGGTAGCAGTCTTTGAGCCATCACCACCAGCCAAAAGATGGGGTGAAGTGAATCGGAATTGGGCAAGATATAAACCAGAGCACTTTAGAGACATTCTGCAGTGCGGATTTGGTAAAAATCACATAGGGTGAATGGTTAAAGATGGAAAAGAAGATACTAACATAATATGTAAGCATTGTCTTACCCAGGAGTTTTGATTTGTTCCCAGAAGTCCATGGTTTCATATGTATATAGCTGCTTTTTTCCTGCAAGGGGTGACAGGATATCCTGATCCAATCTTACAAAATCGGTTGGAAGACTCCTGTTAAGGGAAGTTGCATAAGGGCAGGAAGTTGTGGTAAATATTGGGTTCTATCAAATCCATGATTAAGCAATAACAACAATATTCTAGCAAGTTGAGAAAGGAAAAGAAAAGGCTAAGACAATTTTTTGTTAAAACTACCAAGGATGACTCTCCCAAAATATTAGTACGGATATTAGAGGATGTATATTGCAACTTAAACAATGAAGTTCATATTACCGCTGTGAATCTGTATTCCAATTGACTTGTACAAATTGAATTTTCTTGTTATACTGAAGACCTGTTGACTACTTGACTCTTCAAACAAGATCAAGATGCAGTTGCAAATCCCATGGCAATAAATAATCAATCATGACAAAAGAACATGCTGGAACAGTCACTCTCCAAACCACTCATCTACATAGATATACATAAACAAATATATGATTATTGTCATGCACCAGTCTAAATTTTAGTCAATTCAACAACTAAAGAGGCCCAAGAAAGAAAGAAAGAAAATAGATCCACTCTTAGTCCATTACACAAGCATTGTAATTGATGGTTTTCAAACCAGTGAGTTACAGCACAGGTATATGCATCTTATGGATTGTTTGGAAAATCCCAGTTGACATAGTCAACAACAGGTCAATTATATTTTGAAATCAAATTACCAAATTTAACAAGTAAAATAATGCTGTATGTTAGAATAAAAACACAAGACAAAACATTTGTTGAATTTCATTCCAATAAATTTATCATAATAGTTTAAAGTGAAATTATTATACTAGCAATGCTCAACCTAGAGTCAGTAATTCCAAGATAAAAGGATGAAAAAGTAGGGAAAGTCCGAACCATGAGTAAGGACAAACCTTGTAGCTGATTGGAGGGCTTCGAAGCTGGAAATACGTCTCAGATTAGCTGCAAATGGTAAAACAGAGTTCAAATTTTTCACAAGTGATACTCAAGACTATCCATAGTTACATAGAATGCTATCATATTCTAAAAAAACATGCCAGGATATGGCAAGCTTTAGGGTCAAAAGATTTTTCATTGGTGCAGGTTTTCATGATGAATTGTGAAACCCTTGGTAATTGCTGAAACAGGCTACACTAATATATTCAAGTTGTTTTAACAAAAGAACCACAGAATTCTGGAATTTCTAAATTAATCACACACCAGCACCCTACAGGCCAAACACCATATTGCATACCTCTGTCTTTCCGTTGAGAAGAAACATCCTGGATGGCTGTGAATATTTCTGGTGTAAACACATAAACACCGCAATTTATCCGGTCACTTACCTGCATCAAAACGTAAGATCAAACAAATAAAAAGAAAAACCTAATGAAAGTGAATGGGTAGTAGATAGTAACAGACATCACCATTCAATTCAATGAAATTTTAAGCCTTTCGTACTTCAATAAAACAAAAGAAAAGAAAAAGCTGATGTTTGGTTATGTACTAGCAATATGGTATTCAGAAAACGTATTGATTTTACTTGCAGTAAAAAAAGAGATAACCAGAAAAGATCAGTCGCATAAAAAGCAAAAGCTAAAAAGGTTGAACCAGATCCATCTTTAATCAATCATTCAAGAAATAGTGGAAGCACTGAAATTCCCTAAATATTAAGACTTTAAGAGTATATCTGAACTTGTACTTACAAAAGTTTCAGGCTTCTCTGTGTAATGCAACAACTCATTGGTGTCAGGATCAGCTACCAATTCGCCAAACTGGCTGGCTGACTCAGCAGAGACCTGCATGTAGAAAACAATAATGGAGCACAAAAATCTTGTAGACAAACAGAGGACAATCCTACTGCTGGAATATCAAACTCTGAAAAATTTTCCTTGGCTATCATCTTTTGCATTCAACCAACCTTGATTACTAGGATAGTTCCCATCCCACCATATGTTCTGTGGGCCTCTGCAAACATTGTAGGTGATATAAGGTAATTAGTGCTTCTGCTACATAAAATATAAAATAAAAACTGCCCCTGGTTAAAAAATAATATACTTGCAACATAAAAATAATTTTCCCAGGCTCCATGAGGATTTACATGATATTCTGAAGAAGAATTTATTAATGAGTTCATACAAATTCAAGGAGTTAAGAAGAATCCAATTTGGATAAGTGGATTACCAAGCATTTCTGGGAGTGGAAAACTGCAGCAAACATCACAATTCAATAGAAAGATATGGGACTGCGAAATGATAACCAAACATCAGTACTAAATTTTGGAGTACAAGACATCCATCTATATCTCCAGAAAATGCTAGCACCTATACATGTTCACATAAGAGCATGCAAAGAAAATATTGAAAATAGGAGACAGATGTGCATGCTGATAGAAAAGTTTAGGTGTGCATGCTGATAGAAAAGTTTAGGCTGAGATGTTAACTGGGCTATCTTCCATGATTAGGTCTCTGAAATTATAAAGCCCACCGGCAGAACCATGTGGCTTGTCTTCCCGCAAATATCTACAAGCACAGATTTGATCATTAAAAACAGAAAACCACAACTACAGAATCAAAAGCAAATAACCAAGAAAGACCATCAAGTCACTTTACCTAACAGGAACTTTCAGCTCATTGGAGATTGAGGAAACATACAAAGCAAACTCTCGTTCCTCGTAGAAACCAACAAGATAGATCTGTGCCAAGTTTGGAATCTGAAACAGAGATGCAATCTGAATGACTCAACAATCTTCTATGCTAACAAAGAAACAAACGGACTCAAAATCAAACTAATAAAATTGAATCATTGCTTTAAGAATAAAATAAATACCTTTTTACAAGCAGAGATTGGATGGTGAACCATTGGTTGTCCAGCTAAAGGAAAAAGAGGCTTTGGAATATTCAATGACAATGGCCTGAATCTAGTACCTGCAACATTTCACATTCCAACTCAGCTCAATTGAATGAAGAAAAATCAAAGAAACTAAGAACTGGGTTTCATTATTTGCACCAAAAGAATCAAAATTTCAACAGAAATAGAAAAAAATCGAAAGAATCCTGCAAAAGGGTCCGGTCAATTAATTAAAAAATGAACATTAAGTTGCATTGCATGCAATCAAACAATCAAAATTGAGAATTCCCAGATAGAAATCAAACTGTGATAGAGCAATTGAATACAAAAGAAGAAGAGACGATACCTTTAGTAGGTCCGCCAACCATGATGACAGCAACGACTCTCTCCTCTGAGCTACCCATAACTTCTTCAATCAAAACAACAATCCCAGATCTCAAATTCTTCAATAACTCCTGTCTATTTATTCATTTATGTATGTGTATCCAGACCATACTCAATTGCGCAACGACAAAAACAACAACATTAAAAGCATGTGACCATTGAATCCAACACAGTAATAATAAAAAGACCAAAAATATGTTGCTACTTTTTTTTTGGCAACAAGTATGCAATGAATTTTTAAGATCCAGTGCAGTGACGTATGAGTGAAAAGAGTTAAAAAGAGAGGGCAAAGCAAAGACCACTCACTAGTTACCGGTAAGTACGCAGCTGCTCTTTTGTCTTAGAGAGTTGTCAAGGGAGAGGAAAAGAGTAAAGGAAGTTTCGTGGAGCCGGACAACTAGTGCTCCGACTAGTGGTAGTGATCCGTGTTTTTTGTTGTATCGGAAGTAAATGTATCTCCGCTTTTTGGTGAAAGATGGAGCCTTGGGAGTGATGACAAATTCATTCTGGCCCGCTCATCTAAACTATCACAACTTGACAGCTAGACCAGGATGCTTCCTCTTCCTGTTCCTGTTCCTCTTTCTTTTTCTATTTTTATTCAAGAATATTCTTAATTCCAACAGGTATTTCTAGAAATCATTTGTTTTTATATTTTTAAAGTATATTTTTTAAAAATAATTTTTTTATTTTAAATAAATTTTTTTAGTGTTTTTAGATTATGTTGATGTGGTGATATTAAAAATAATTTTTAAAAAATAAAAAAAATATTATTTTAATATATTTTTAAGTAAAAAGTACTTTGAAAAATAATTATTACTATACTTTATTATGAAATATTTTTTTTAATAAAAGGTTTGTAATTTTTTTTAAAAATTGCAGTTCAAATCATAGATTTACATCTTGGAAAATTTATTAAATCTCTTTTTTTAAATGCTTTGAGTGAATAAAGTGGATGTGTCATTAAGAATAAATAATATTTTTTTTTAAAAAAACTAATATATTAAAAATTAATAATGAATTTTCTGTTGCTAACATGTAGCACAAAATTTGCAAAGAGAAAATCAGCTGCTGTTAAAAATAAATAAATTAGAATTACACTTTAACCAAAATAAAGTGAAATATAGTTGCATGTTAATAAATATAGTTATGATTGTTTTTTAAAATGTATTTATGCTGAAATTTATTAAAATAATATTTTTTTTATTTTTTAAAAAAATTATTTTTAAAATTAGGATATTAAACGTTTAAAAATATATAAAAAAAATAATTTTTAATTATGGAACATCCCAAACAGTTCTTAATCTCACGAGTGAAGCTTTTTATTCTTAAAAAAAAAAAAAAAACCTATCCCACACATGCCCCTTTCTTCCTTTTCTAAAAGCCCCATTTGTCACTTTTTTTAATTTCTTCTTCAGTGAGGGCTGACAACCTCGTGATCTTAAAGGACGGTACAGCATGTTAACAAGTATATTAAAAAATTAGAAGCTTATATGCCTATTTTTTCTTGAAAAATAAGTCTTATTTGTATTGTAAATGCTTTTATTCTCCAGAATTTATCTTATTTAATATATATCGTCACATGCAAATGAGATATGTAAGAAGGGCCCAAATGATGGCAGTGAAGAATTAGCTTGGTAGTGTGGTTATGCTTATTTTTTAAATAATTTTTCATGCTATAATGCATGTTAATGATTTTTTTTTATTTTTTTAAAATTATTTTTGATATTAGCACATCAAAACAATCCAAAACATATTAAATTTTAATAAAAAAATTAATATTTTTAAGAGCACGGTTTGCACCACGTTCCCAAACAAAAAAGAGAGAGATGTGACGGACCTGAACGGAAAACCACATGAAAAGATTACAAAAAAAACTATTAGATTAGCTGACAAAACTGAGAAAAACACGTCGAGCAAGAAAATTTAGCAGAGGCTGAAATGGACGAGATTCGAATAACCAAGAAGAAGGAGACGATGTGGCAGATTGGAAGAGGTCAACGAAAGCAAACATGAGATAATATAAGAAAAATCAATTAAAATTTTGAAAGATAACTCAACTGGTCATGTTTTGTATTTATTTTTTAATAGTTATGAGTTTAAGTCCCTTTAGAACTACCGAAAGTTTATATAATTGTTAATTTTAAAACTCGTACGATTAGTCGAGGTGCACATAAATTTTTTTTATTTTATTTTTTCTAGCTATAAGAAAACTAGAAAATCGATATGATAAGATATGATAAAAATAATTTAAAACAAAAAATATAGAATCCATCAATAAATAGAGATAATTAAATCAAGAGAGCTACACTTATTAAGACAAATTAACAAGAAAGCAAATAAGGAAAATTAAGAGATGTAGACATATATAGTCATTAGAACAAAAAAGTAAAGACATTTCCATAAAGAGTAAGTAAACACATCATGACAGTCATGAAGTAGTAACATATATATTTGCGATCGAGGATGTGTAATTAAATAGAGAAAATGAAGTCTCACCTTAGTTTACTACAAGGCAAGATAAGATACTTTGAACCTTAAATTCTGTTAAAAATAGGTAATTTTTTTTTAATATATAAAGCTTATCGTATTGCACACATCATATAATTATGATATATATCATTTAATTAATTCCTATTGAAAAGAGTTTTTTTTTTTTTTATTTTTTTTTCTGAAGCTCCTAATTAATGGTTCTTCTCTTCATCTTAAAACACCTGCATATCTCATCTCAACCAAGTTTATATTCATTTAACATCAATAATCACAATTAGATACTACATGGTTTTCAATTAAAAACTTTATTAATCCTTTTATTTCCCAATCAAGTGGCATTCCTTCCAATCCAAGGCTAACAATCAGTCACGCTAAGGAAATGTAATCTTAAGTTTTAGATGAAAAGAGGTAAAATAATTTAGTTAGAACTTCCTCCTCTCAAAAAAAAAAAAGCATAAAAGAAAAGAAAATTTAGTTATCCCTTAACAAAAAATATACACATAAAATTTAGTTATAACTTCTGATTTTTATGTTTGTTTTTGGTAAAGGGATAACTAAGTTTTCTTTTCTTTTTCAAGAAAAAGCTTTATTATAAATATTTCAATATTTAATGTATTTATAAATTGTTATTTCGTGTGTTCACTAGGTTTGGACTCTTGCTTTGCTACAGGACTAGACTATTTTTTGTATAAAAAATAATGATAGGTATTGTAAACTTGTTTTGAAAAAGAAAAAAATATGTGACTCTAGTTATAGACCCGACTAAATCAAATAAGTTAAATTTATTTAAATTAGATGATAAAAAAAGACGATAACAACAACCTATGAACAATTGTTTTTTTATAAAAAGTGATACTAATAACCTTGGAAAATAAATATTTTTTTAAAAGAAAACAAATGATGTAACTCAATTTTCAGACCATTAAATATAGAAGGATGAAATGAAGTGAAAAAAAAGATATAAAAAAATCATGCATGGTCAACTCGAGTTAGCATAATAAACTTATAACCCTGGTAATTAAGGTCGAGCTAATATGGGTTATCCTGTCAAACATATGACCTAAGTTATGAAATCGAGATAACCTGATAGAAAAAAAAATATGAAGAAAATCACAAAGCCCATAAAAAAACAATGTTAACCCGCATTAACTTTTCAAACTCATGACCCGAGTCATTAGACTCGAAGCTCTCTATCAGGAAAAACCATAAAACCTAATTCTCAATCAATCAAATGTCGATGGATGAAATTGAAAAAAAAATTAATTATACAAAAAGATTCAAACAAAAAAAATAAAAATTAAAAGAATGAAGATCAAAATTGAAATACCAAATTGTCTCTCACCTAACCTGATAATAACAAAAAAAACCTTAGGTGCTAGTTTAATTTTTTTTATATTTTTAAAGGTATTTTGATTGTCTCACTGTGCTTTTTTATATTTAGTCAAATATCAAATTACCACTCAGTTGACCTGATAATAACAAAAAAAAATTATGAAAATATAAAAAAGTCTTTGGAGGCAAATTTAAAATTTTGGCATTTTGATCACTATACTTTTAAAATGAAAAAAAAACTTTATTTATTCTTAATTAATTTACTAATAATTAATACCCCCTCGTAAAAATACCTAGCCGGTTCAATATTTTTATTTATTTATTTTGATGTGAAGTGCAAATACATTATTACACTATTCTAAGAAACAGTATAAATGGATCTCTGTTCTGTAGTGTTTTTCCATTTCTAATTAGCTTTTGCTAATAATTTGTATTTTCCAGCATGGTTTTATTAATCTTTCTGTTGTCACGAATCTCAACCTTTATTTTTATTTAACCAACAAATTTGAAAGGATTACGATTGCCAGGTTAATAAAAGCTTAAAGTTCAACACCCTCAGTTTCATGTAAAAGAGCAAATTTGACCCAAAAAGCTAAACCAAAAGAACCCCTAACTTTTTTTTTTTTTGGCCGATGAAAAGTAGTAAAGAGTCCCTCCATTAGCATAGTTGACTCTAAGAGGTAGTTCAATTGATCAAGTTTTGGATTTGGTCTCTAATAATTATAAGTTTGAGTCTCCTCACGACAACTGGAGGCTTATATGGTCGTTAATTTTAGGTCCTGTGAGATTAGTCGAGATGTGCGCAAGTTAACCCGGACATTCACATTAATAAAAAAAATACATACAATGCGAAGTGGATGTGAGGGCACCTTTTACATTATTGTAAAACTAGAATTTTTTTTTTTTAAACTTTGAGAAATGTAGCTTAATTAGTCAGGTCATGAGTTTGCTCCCAAGAAGTCACCAGTTCGAGTGTCACAAACCTCATGGTCACTGGAGGCTTATATAGTCGTTAACTTCAGGGCCTCGTGGTATTAGTCAATATACATATAAGCTGGCCCGGAAATCCACAGTTAACAAAAAAAAACTAGAATTTTTTTGCAGAGTAAGACTTAAGGACTGCCTATAAGTCCTCTTACATTATATATACATGTTTGTTTAAAAGCCTATAATTAAAAGGGCTAAAAATAAGATAATGACTCAATGTATCTAAACTTGGTAAAATATCAAGCTCGGATAACATGAGTCTGGTTTGTTTTAAGGCTCAACTACACGCTGAATTCAAATATATGTAGGTTTGACAAGATGCCAGACCTAATACTTTTGGGTTCAGGTAGGGCTTGACAAGATGTCAAACTTAATACCCTAGGGTTTGATTACGCGATGAGTCCAAATGCATGTAGATTTAGCGAGATACCAAACTCAATACCCTTAGGTTCGGCTATGCATTAAGCCCAAATGCATGTAGATTTAGTAAGATACCAAACACAATACCCTTAGGTTCGGCTACACATTGAGCCCAAACGTTAATGAGATACCAAACCCAACACCCTTGGGTTCGACAGCACAC
>Ga0325402_1001881_pt1 | contig 17891 bp, 8 predicted proteins | sample PopdelMetagenome_22_FD_207212 | JGI IMG/M metagenome (GOLD analysis project Ga0325402, IMG submission 207212) | Populus deltoides microbial communities from Bellville, Georgia, United States - Xylem-PdKOR-R3 | ecosystem: Host-associated > Plants > Phyllosphere > Stem > Wood/Secondary xylem... | reverse complement strand
AATATTTTCTTGTGTGTTGCATATGGCCAATACCCTAATATATTCTGAATTTTCTTTTCATATAAAAAAAAATATTTGAAGTTTTGAAAATGTGTTTTCGCATGGATTTCTTAAACATAAAAAAAAAATTATTTTCTTGCATTTCTGGATTTTACAACATATTTGTAAAACTCCAAAGGGTATTGGCCAATATTCCAAAAAAATATAAAAATCTTATTTTGGGGGGAATTTATCTATTATTCACTGCTAATGTTTGGATAAAGAAATCCTTAAAGGACGAATATCCAAAATATTATTGGGAATAATTTGTTATTATTCACTGTTAATATTTGGATAAAGAAACCTGGAGTGGTAAATATCCAAAATAATTTTCTAGGAATAATAAATCCGTACATATCCTTGAAAGAAGCCTTGATTATAATCGAGGACATTTCAATTTTTTTACTCCACGGTTTACGAGCCGTGAGAGTAAAACACTAAGGCAAAAAAAATAGGTTTTTTTAAAGCGCCCTAAATTTCTAAATTTTTGTCCCTTCTCCTTGCGATTCACGAGTCACAAACTCTTGAAATACTAAGGAAAAAATGAGCTTTCAAAGCACATTGAATCTCCTTGGATTTCTATCTTAATAAATTTAGTTTGAATCAAACTTAGAAAAACTGATGGGATTAGAAAACACCAACATCATAGCAATTATAAAGCAAACCAAACATCAAGCAGCTTACCTTAGGTGAGGCGTACTAGGGGTGTTAATACCTTCCCTTTATGCAATCAGTCTCTTGCCTTAGAATTTCTGAAAGACTAGTTAGGGTTCCCAGTGATCAAAATACTAGGTGGCGACTCCTTTATTCACAAAAACAAAAAAAACCCTGAAATCAATCGATGGTCGCCGCAACGCCGCTCTTCGCCGTGAGGGTGCGACAAATAGTGGGCGTGAATTATAATTCAAGTTCACTGTTCATGTAGTGAACATTGGGTCGGCTCGCTTCTGCCCCAACCCAAATTTCTAGGTCGGGTTCGGCCCGACTCCAAATGTTTTTTAATTTATTTTTAAAAATTCCAAAAAATCTTTCTAAAAATGTTTATGATTTTCTTGTGTATTTTTTTTTATCTATTTTGCGTAATATTGGTTTGTATTTTTATACCCTAAACATACAAATTCGGTATTAAAATAACAGGTTTTCGTCAAAACATTGCAAAAAATTATATAAAAAAAATATTTTGTTTTATGCATACGATCAAGTCTCTCAAAGATAAGAAAAAATCATCAGATCGTATTTTCATACAAAAAAAATGTTTTAGCATGCATTTTGGTTTTAATAACCAATTTATTAAAGTTATGAGAACTAGGTCAATATTTCAAAAATACCCAAAAAATATTTTGTTTCTTTTCTTTTAGTAAAGAGTGTGTTTATGTAGATATGAAACAATCAAAAAAATAGAGGCACATCATGAACACAAGAAAACACATGATTTTTTTAACAAGAAGGGCTCATTTGACAAAGAAAGTCTTATGGCGTTATGAGCTAAAATACCAACAAGACTTAAACAAGTTAAAACAGACATGTTCAAACAAAAGACAATAATAAGGCTGGCTTCATCCTCCCATTTTGGTAAATCTCCTATTAGGCTAGCCTCCCCACAACAGCTCTTGATTGGGACAAAAAACTGTGGTCGAAATTCGAGTCCTTTAAAATTTATGCTACCTTTTACGCACCTATCTGGACCATCAGTGCTTTTAGATTTCCCAGACATTCTATCACTAGTGTATTTCTGATCTACCATTTCAAGCATGATTAGGTAGAGGGTTTGTATTCACGTTAGGAGTGTCTTCGAATGCTATCCACCCTGCCTTGATTAATTACAGAAGCTTTCTCTTGAAGGCATTGCAAGTATGGTATTCGCAAGTGAGCTCTAGCTTATACCAGCTATGATAAGGTGGCTGCAAAGGCGCTAAAGGTTCAGGAGCTACTTGCCCAATGCTTAATAACTTCTGGTACATGTCATTTAGGTGTATTGTTCATGTGTGAACAGTAGGACGTGAACTATAATTCACGTCTACTGTTCACTCAGTAGACAATGAAGAAGAGGAAGAGGAGGAAGAAGAAGAAAGTGAAGGGGAAGGAGGCTGACCTGCTGTGGAAGCTTGGCTACGATGAGGAGGTTAGGCTAGTGGCTCAGTAGGCTTTGATGGAGGGAATGGTGGCCAGTGTCGGTTGCTGGTGACGGAAGAAGAAAAGTTGCAGAGGAGAGAGGCTCGGCGGTCCGCGGCTGTTCTGCCACTGGTGAGGATTTAGGTTCGTAGGGAGGCTGCACCGCCGTCTTTTGGTGGAGGAGAAAGGTGTGTGTGGGGGCTTCAGGGGCTGAAGACACGGTAGGGAGAGAAGGAAGGGAGGTAAATGTTGGTTGGAACCAGAAATGGCTAGTTTTTTGGCTGCCTTTGGACCAAATTTTCTCCACCTTTGGAGCATGAAAATCACATCTATTTATAGGTGGTGGAAGAGGGACACTTTTCTCTTCTAGTGCCAAATTTCGGCCCTTGGTTCGACCCGAAAGCACTCCAGCCATTGCTTCAAAGAAACAATAATGAACTGCCAGTTTTGTGCAGGAAAATAGTTGGTCGGGTTGGCTGCTTTAGGGCGGTGCCACCGCCTCTGCAGCCTCGATAAGCCCAAAAGGTTTATACTAGCATGTAGTCAGGTATCACAAGATCATTTTCGTGCAGGTTTTATCTAATTTGAGGAAGAAACGAGGCGTCAAACGCCTTATGAAAGAAGCCCCTTTGGCAGCCTTTCTGGAGAAGATGAATAGTAACTTTTCTGTTAATTACACTTTAGTCCTTCAATTTGTGACTTATCTCTAATTACATCCCTGATTGGCTTCAAAATTTTAATTCTGTTCAATTTCACCCTTGAAGAACTTCAATTCAAGCCCCAGATTTCAGTGTCTATTTCCTTTTTGGTCCTTGGTTTCGGATTTATTCAATTTGACTCTTAATCGATCAATAAACTTCCAATTTCTTCAATTTGACCCCTGATTTGGTCAATTTCAATCTCTCTATTCACACGCCTTTTCCAGTTTGGTCCTTGGTTTTGGATTTCTTCAATCAAGTCCCTAATTGGCCATAAAACTTCAATATTTATACAATTAAACCCTTGATTTGATCAAGTCAACTCTTAAAACTTCTAATTTAACCCAGAACTTTAATTTCTTCCTATTAAAGCTTAGATTGACTTAAAAATCAATTTTTCTTACAATCAAACCCTTCATAAATTCAATTAAACTTCTAATGAAATTTAATTGAGTATTTAAATATTTGTTTTTGGACCTTTCTTTTTCAAATTGAATTTTCTTTGTCAACAGGACTCTTCATCTGTAAAAAAAATATACTGTCAAATTTTAATTTTTTAGCCTCCTCAACTAATTTCTAGCCATTTTCTGGGCGCTCCAACATCCTTTTCTCATTGTTATTATTTTTTAGATTTTTTTGTTTTTAGTCTGAATATATATTTTTTATTTTTGGAAGAGAAAAATTGAATTTGAGGAATAACCCAAAAATAGGTTATGACAGTTGCCCCTCTCTTTACAATGCTTATGATAGAAAGTCTCGTAAGAGATTTTGATAGTAGAAAAAGGAAAAGATAACGGACTCACTATATGATGAATTGTTTTGAAAGCATTTGAGGGCTAGAAAGCGCACTCAAATGGTCGAAAGGTTTTTCTGGTGAAATTCAAAGATTTTTTAAATGGTCGAATTGTAATGGGTAACTTACCCGAGTGGAAAAACATGGAGAATGATCTCATTGTTATATGTGACCTACTTAAGTGGAAAAAAAAGAGTAGTCTCATTGTAATAGGTGACCTACTCGATGGAAGAATGGTCTCATTATAATTGGTGACCTACCCAAGTAAAAAAAACACTGAGAATGGTCTTATTGTAATGGGTGACCTGCTCAGAAAAAATGATGGTCTCATTGTAATAGATGACCTACCTAAATGGAAAAAGAAAAGAATGATCTCATTGTAATGGGTGACTTACCTAGGTAGAAGAATGATCTCATTGTAATGGGTGACCTACCTAGAAAAAATGGTCTCATTGTACCCAAGTGGAAAAGGGGAAGAGTGGTTTCATTGTAATAGGTGACTTATTCAGGTGGAAGAATGGTCTCATTGTAATGGGTGACCTACCCAAGTGAAAAATATGAAGAGTGGTCTCTTTGTAATGGATGACCTACCCAGGTAAAAATAAAATGCGGAGAATGATATCATTGTAATGGGTGACCTACCTAGAAAATGATGGTCTCACTGTAATGGGTACCTACCCAAGTGGAAAAGGGAAAGAATGGTCTCATTGTAATGGGTGACCTACCCAGGTGGAAGAATGACCTCATTATAATGGGTGACCTACCCAAAAAAATAATGGTCTCATTATAATGGATGGCCTACTCAAGTGGAAAAGGGGAAGAATGATCTCATTGTAATGGGTGACCTACCCAGGTGGAAGAATGACCTCATTATAATGAGTGACCTACCCAGGTAAAAATAAAATGCGGAGAATGGTCTCATTGTAATGGGTGACCTACCTAAGTGAAAAAAAGAAAAGAATGGTCTTGTTGTAATCGATGACCTACCCAGGTGGAAGAATGGTCTCATTGTAATAGGTGACCTACCAGGTAAAAATAAAATGTGGAGAACGATCTCATTGTAATGGTTGACCTGCTTAGTTGGAAAAACGAAAGAATGGTCTCATTGTAATGGGTGACCTACCCAAGTAGAAAAGGGAAGAATGATCTTATTGTAATGGGTGATCTACCCAGGTGGAAGAATGATCTCATAGTAATGGGTGACCTAACTAGGTGGAAAAAGTTTGGAAAGTTTTGAAGGGACGAAATGATAGGGCTCGAAGGGAGATACGAGGGCTCAAAGGTGCACTCGAAAGGAGACAAGGTTATGAAACGCGTTATCTGAAAGATAAAGGCTCGAACGCACTTGAAAGTAGGTAGAGTTAGATAACACACTAGTTAAGGGATGAGGGCTAAAAGGCGCACTCGAAAAGATGTAAGGGCTCAAAGGCGTATTAAAAGGAGGTAGGGTTAGAAAACGCACGACCCAAAAGATGGTGGCTCAAAGGCCCACTGAAAGGATGTAGGGTTATAAAACGCACTACCCATGAAGTGATGGTGAAACACTGATATTTCAATGATGAAAGCAATGCATGATGATCAATATGCATGTACACTTACCTTAGAAATATAGGTCCCCCCCTTTCTTCATGAAGTCTTTTCTCGAAAGTTTAGGTCTTGGTAGCAATCTTCGATGGCCCTTTTGCTCTTGCTTACTCAAGTCATATCTTATGACCTTGACCTTTTGGAAGGGCTTGATATCATCATACTTCTTCGTTCTCCAACCTTTATCTAAAGGGTTGCCAATTCTGCCCAACATTTTTTTTAGAAAGGGAATCATGAAGCCAGCCCTACCATGTGTTTTTTTTTTTTGGATGAGGCTATGTGAAACAAGGTTTGGTTATTACAAGGAAATGTTTTCATGTAAGTTTTTTTTTGTAATTTCAAAGCTATTGTAGACACAGAAACCATTTTGACATCGGTTTAAAGCAAACTCATTCTGAAGAAATTCAAGTGATTCCTATGGACAGGTTTTCATAACTGATGAAAGAATCCTTCTTTTGCTTTTGGTGAAAATACGCAATGATGTTTTGTTGGTAAAAAATGGTTCAGGATTCAATCTGAGGGTTTCAAAGAACCAGTCTTCAAAGCATTCATTTTATTTGCATTAATAATAAATTTGTTTTGCGTGGGAAGGCATTGCCTATCGATTAAGACTGCTTGCCCTTGATTAGAAACGGCTTGATTAGGCACGTAACACAAACTTTGGCTATTGGTTATGAAGAATAAGGATATTTGTAGGCCCAAACGGTGTTTAAGGGATTGCAAGACTAAGGATCACTAGTGCTTGTTTCTTAACCTTTTGTCATTTAAATTTATTTCCAAAATGATTTATCGTGCCCCCAGTGTTGGGCTTGGGCTTTTTCTTTTTCTTTTTTTCTTTCTTCATTCATCATCATATCAGTTATTTTAGAAAGCTTTTAGACCCTTTTGCAATTCTTTTTTGGCCCTAGCTTTGTTGGGGGCCCTTTGATCATTGAGAATTTTCTTGCACCTGCCTCCCAGTGTGGAGTGTGATCCTAGCTAAGGTAATTTTTTTTTTTAAAAAAAAAGCATTAGGCTCAAAAGAGAATTGCAAAGGATATATGTGAACCGCTTATCAAAGATGGCTCTTACTCTCTTCAAATGTATACACTTAGGATTAGTAAGTCTCGCCTTCATGCGAATATATAAAATGGTTTCTCACTGAAGCTCAGCTTTGAAGTTTTGGGTTGTCATTCAGGTTTTCTAGGTGTTTGGTTACCTTTCTAAGGGATTACTTGAATTTCTAGAACTTATTTGTTTGGACAAATATCACTATGATTTCTGTCTTGTACTGAAACTTTGAATTCCCAAATATCCTTGTGAACATGTGAGATCATGCATGGTTTTGGAAACACAATGAAGAATTCTTGGTGCAATGGTTTCGTGAGTAAAGAGTGTGTTTATGTAGATATGAAACAATCAAAAAAATAGAGGCACATCATGAACACAAGAAAACACATGATTTTCTTAACAAGAAGGGCTCATTTGACAAAGAAAATCTTGTGGCGTTATGAGCTAAAATACCAACAAGACTTAAACAAGTTAAAAGAGACATGTTCAAACAAAAGACAATAATAAGGCTAGCTTCATCCTCCCATTTTGGTAAATCTCCTATTAGGCTAGCCTCCCCACAACAGCTCTTGATGGGGACAAAAAACTGTGGTCGAAATTCGAGTTCTTCAAAATTTATGCTGCCTTTTACGCCCCTATCTAGACCATCAGTGCTTTTAGATTTCCCGGACATTCTATCACTAGTGTATTTCTGATCTACCACTTCAAACATGATTAGGTAGAGGGTTCGTATTCATGTTAGGAGTGTCTTCGAATGCTATCCACCCTGCCTTGATTAATTGCAGAAGCTTTCTCTTGAAGGCATTGCAAGTATGGATGATATGTTCGGCAACACCAGCATGGTATTCGCAAGTGAGCTCTGGCTTGTACCAACTAGGGTAAGGTGGCTGCAAAGGCGCTAGAGGTTCAGGAGCTATTTGCGTGAATTATAATTCATGTTCACTGTTCATGCAGTGAACATTGGGTCAGGTCGTTTCTGGCCCAACCCAAATGTCTAGGTCGGGTCCGGCCCGACCCCAAATTGTTTTTTAAAAATTCCAAAAAATATTTCTAAAAATGTTTGTGATTTTATCGTGTATTGTTCTATCTATTTTGCGCAATATTGGTTTATATTTTTATACCATAAAGATACAAATTCGGTATTAAAATACCCGATTTTCGTCAAAACATTGCAAAAAATTATAAAACAAAAAAAATATTTTGTTTTCATGCATACGGCCAAGTTTCTCAAAGATAAGAAAAAATCATCACATCATATTTTCATACAACAAAAAAAATATATGTTTTAGCATGCATTTTGGCTTTAATAACCAATTTATTAAAGCCATGAGAACTAGGCCAATATTTCAAAAATACCCAAAAAATATTTTGTTTCTTTTCTTTTAGTATCTAAATTATGAATTTATACGTAAAATATATTCCCGCTATTAAAAAGGAATTTTCTTTTTTTTTATTGACGTTAAAATTGTTAGGTTTTTACCCGATAAGATAAGGACCTTCTTACTGAGGAGGATTTTTATTAAATCATAGACGAACAAACAATTAGAAATACAATAACACCTTAGATTTTTTTATCAGACAATCAAACAATGCAGCTTACCTTAGGTAAGGCGTATTTGGGGTGCTAATACCTTTCTTTTACGCAACCAGTCCCCGTACCCGATCTCTGAGACCAGTTAGGGTTCCTAGTGACCAAAATATTAGGTGGCGACTTCCTTTCCTGTTTTCTACTGATAAAAGATAAAAATTCTTTGTCTTCCTATATTTGCCAGATAGATACCTAGATGAAATGGAATATTCATCGCGATGCCGCACCTGTGCGACATGAGGTATGGTGAGTAATTCATTGAAAGTGTTGCAATGGTGTTGCTATTATGGTGTTCTATTGTTGTTGTGTTTTAAAATTGGTTAAGAAATGATGGTGTTCTATTGTTGTTGTGTTTTAAAATTGGTTAAGAAATGATGGTTGTCTTTGATGCATTCTACATTTTATTTATAAACCATGATTTGTATGTATTACTTTGATATGTCTTTCTGATTTATAAGATTTTAATGATTGAAAAGCAGTTACTCCAAATTGATTTGGGATTTGAAGGCACAAATTATTGATTGGAACAAAAAAAAAGAAGAGTAAATTTGATGTCAGTGCAGCAAGTTGGTCCCTTGCTTGATTTCATGATTCCATTTTCCCTTCGTGAAGCAATTTGAAAAAAATTATAATTTTTTTAAAAGATCTATAAGATAATAAGATTTCATGATTGTTGTTGTTTATTACTTTATTATATTTAGTCGCCAGATGTTTTTTTAAACAACTTCGATGGGGTCGAAAGATAATTATATTAAAAAAAATAATTTGGCATTTAGAATTACTGAATTTGCTTTTGTTACCATGATGGTTTTTGATAGCAGTCAATCCTTCAATGTCTATAAATGAAATCCAAGAGTATAACTTAAGTTTGTGACTTGGAAGGCAAAAATAGAATGAACTCCCTGTAGGATAGGAAATGCATAACTCTTACATTGTCATCTCCTCTCTCTCTTCTCTGGTATATTTCAGCAGTAAAAGATCAAGAATTTGGCCTCTTGACACACAATTTACTTGTATTTATTAACAATAAACAACGGGTACTAAGCTTTGTAGCTTATTCTCTCGAAAGTGCAATGATATTGTGAGTTGTCATTAGCAAGCCTATGAAACAATTTAGTGCATTTAAGTTATACCTTTTATTTTTCTATCAAGCTGGTTAGTACCATAGTAATGCCAAGAAAATAAATACGATGATATTTGAATATCTTGATCAAAAAAAGATTGATATCTCAGCTCTTTTTTTTTTATCTTCTTGATCAGCCGATCGTAATTGAAATATATTAAATATAAATCTCTAATTATGTGTTTTTTTTAAGCATACTTCTTTGGTGCTAACACATGAAAGCTTCATACATGTAGTTCTTTCAGATATATGGAAACAATCCAAAAACTAAATCACCATTTTTTTCAGATATATGCTTCATACGTGACTGTGAAAATAATTGATGATCGGTTTAGCATGCATTTCCATTCACTGCATATAAATAGGTCTTATTTCTCTGATTCTTTTGCTGTCTGGTGGTGATGGTGTTCTGAATTTGATGAGGTTTTCTTTTATTATTGCCAGTGCAAATCATGAGATTCATAAAATAAAGACTTGAAAAATAATTGTCGAGAATCTGATATCATTAAACTTCTCGACTTTTGAAGAGATCTTGGTAAGAAGTTATAGAGTTTTGTTAATTGTAAAAGAAACAAAAGATGGTGAAAAGTTATAAAGTTTTGTTAGTAGCAAAAGATTAAAATCACGAGTATTACAAGGATGCACAATCATTACATCACCAAAAAAAGAAATTTATAGTGAAAATAGCAGCCCACAGCTTAGCGTGGGCACTAGCACTAGTTAGCTAGCTAGGACTTGTAATGGTTTATAAAACCAACTTTATTGATTTAATATTTGAGTCAATATATGTAAATCCTAAACAATTATATATATATATATAAGCCAAAAGAGCTCAGTTTTTTTCTAGAGGAGAATCAAGAAATGTAATGATTATTATGTTTTTTTTTTATTGTTCTTAACAATTACTTGACATCAAAAGGTAAAATAATCTTTTCAAGGAGATTTAAATATCATTTGTGGATTGATTAAGGATAATTTTATCAATTAATTTTGAAAATACATAGTAAAAATTCTTTATTGCTCTTGAAATCTGAAAAAAGAACGATCTCTCGATAGGGGTTTTTTGTCCTTTTCTTTTAATTTGTACAATAAAATAATATTTATACCCTTAACTGCTTAGAAAAATAACTTTGCAGAATGGTTTTTATTTATCTTTATATTTTTTTAAAATAAAATTACATATTTAACCTTTGACTTTTTAAATTTTAAGAATGACTTCGAGAGTATTTTTGTCATTGTGCCATGGTTATTTTGTAATAATGACATGCCCTTTAGTCTTTTTTTGTAATTTTCCTTATTAAAATATTAATAAATTAGTAAAATATGCTGACGTGTGGCACGAACATGTTAGAGTCCTCTGTGCTATTCTAGAGATGTGTGAGGACAATTACAATGACCATAAAACTTGATTGTTGTCTCATCTGAGCAGCTATCGGGGTGGTGTATTTGGCATGGCGGGTGATAGTTGTGTCCTCCACTTTTTATTTGTTTTGGATTTGATCCTCATTTTTTTATTTTTTTTTGCTTTGATTTTAATGCTTCTTCAAGGGTTTTTTTTTTCAATTTTATCCCACTGCATATTTAATTTAATTTACTTTTTGTATCCAATCTAGTCCCTTTTTTTATTGTTATATTTTTATCCTTTGCATTTATTCTATTTTTTCGATTGTCCTTTAGAATTTTAATTTTTTTTCAAATTTTGATCCTCATTTTTTTCCTTACTCTTTTTTTATCCTTTCCTTCATTTATTTTTTCAATTTAATCCCTAATTAGTTTCTTTCAATTATTTTCTATGTAAGATTTAGTCCTCATTGTTTTTTTTTAATTTTATAATTAAGAATTTTGCTTTGTAATTTTTTCAACTTTGCCTTTTATAGAGTTGTTTCATTTTCATGGCTCGGTTCATTAGTTTAAATGATTTACCTGATTGGAGTTGGGTATTTTTTTAAAATTCTTTTTAGATTTTTATTTTTATTTTTATCATTTGACGTTGACTTACTAGGCCTTTAGCCTTGTAATTTGTTCAACTTTTTTTTTTGTGGGGCTATCCTCATCTCATATCTCAGGTCGCAAGGTAGTCGAGTTAACATGGGTTGACTCAGTTTATTTTAAATTGATTTTTTATTCGATTTTATCATTTTCTATTAAATTAATTGACCTTGATCGTTGTTATTTTTTTCACCTTCCTTTACGCAAGGTTATCTTGGGTCTGGGATGGTCAAGCATCTCAACGTTCTCTCCATGAATAAGTGATGCGTCTAGCTTGATGGAGGTTGGAATGGCACATGTAGCGTTTTGTTTTTTTTTTCCTCTCTCTCCTACGATTTTCTTGACGGCCTTGAAAAATTTTCAAATCAACCCCTAATGTATGTTATACTTAAGATTCCATCCGTATTCTCTTCATTACAATTTTAAAAACTAAAACAATGTATGGAATTAAGGTGTTTTTTTAATTTCATCGCTATTCTTTTTATTACAATTTTTTTATTATACGATACTTTAAAAGGCATGGGAAAAACATTGTGCAGATACTGAGGATATAGACTCATTGCACTATGGACCACATTGTAGATATAGTGTTCACACTGTGTACGACACTGTAGCACCATGAGGGCGTTGTCTTTACTGTTTTTTAGTTAAAAATGTGTTAAAAGTTGTTGGGTCCTGCTTTCAATAACGTTTGACCCTTCTGCCACCAGGACCTAATAGTGTTGGTTGGGTCTGTTTCATTCAAAATCTGGACCTGCAATTGGCCTCGAGTAAACAGGTCAACCCACCGAGTCAACCCGGAACTTGGGTGATCCGATAAAAACCCAGTAGAGACTTTTTTTTTCAAATATGTTTTTTCTTCTACCCAAAGACCCATCTTTTTTTATATTTTTCAGTTAGTTACTAACTCATTTCAAAGTTCACTATATAAATACTAGAAGAATGTTTTATTTTTGCAATGTGAGATTTGAAGTCCTTTAATATATATATATATTATGTTCACAAGAAAAATGTTATGTTTTTTAAATGTGGGATAATAAACCTTTTTGGTTTAAATACTTCAACTTAGAAGAATAAGATATTATCTTTTCAATGTGAGATAAAAAATCTTTTGAAATAAACTTTTTGGTTTAAATATTTTTTTATTTTTTCGGGTTAACTCAAGTCAACTCGTGTAACCTGAGACCCAGCCCCTTGGCTAGGTCAACCTCCAGACCGGGTTTGATAACTAAGGTTGACATGAAAATATAACTTTAAAGAATGCAATTGAAAAGAAATAAAATGGTGTGTCTGGTTAAAAAACTATAAGTAAAAAAAAGGACAACTTTTTTTTTTTGGTTCAAGAGCCTCTTTTAAAAAATATTAATTTTTTTGTTATGTGTTTAATTTTCGAAGTGGTTTTTCTAGTTCATCTATGGTTTTGTTTTTATCTTTTATATAGATAAACCATGGTTTTGAAAATAACAAATATTCACCTTTACATGATATTCTTTATATGTGTAACCTTATATTTTTTTTCTTTTTATTTTATTCAATCAATTTAACATTCTATTTTTCAAGATTCAATATCTTAATTTACATCTGTCTCTCGATTTTTTAAATTTTATTTTTTGATGTCATGAATGATTTTTTATTGATTTATTAATGCACATAATTCTTAGTTTATTTGATTACATGTGTGCATAAACTTTTGATTTGTTATATTTTTTGAACTACCAAAATGCGTTGAAAAAACATGCATAGATAATTTCTTATGAAAAATAAAAATATATGATCTGTAACGGAGCGCGGGTCACATAGCTAGTTAATAATAATTTATTCAATTAAATTTTTTTTTTAATTTCACCCCAATAGATATTTTCAAATATAATTTTGGTTTCTACTCTTTTTATTGCTATTTTTTAGATGGTTTTTGCAGTTTTTTTTTTTAATTTCATCATTCTTTTAGTTGAGTACAAGTCTAAAATTTAACAGTTTACAGGTTTAAGATATTAGCTCTGATTTATAAAGTTAACATGGACACATATTCTTGTAGTTTTTTTTTAAGTTTTTTTTTTCCATCCTTTACACTTTCTTTACCACTCTCTTAGGTCTCGTCTTTTTTTTATTATTTTTTTATTATTAAATTTAGTTTTTCTAAGAGAATTTTATTTTTAAATTAAATTAATTAATTTTATTCCTTAACATTTAATTTTTAGATGTTGAACTCCTAAGTTAAACCTATATCATGAGTTTAATAAATTACAAAGTTTGAGAAATAAACTCAAATTTATAATATTTCCATATCTTTTCTACGATGTAAAAAAACTTTCCAAACACCACTCCTGCTAAGCTCATGCACATTTGAGCTCACATCAACCACTTGATAGTTGGTGTCTTGTACACCAGATATACAACCTTAATATTAATAAGAAAAATAATCTCAATAAATAACATCATCTAATCATGTATCATCATCATCAAGGTAAATTAATGTGGAGATTGATGGTAAAATGATGGCAATAAACATGAGAAAAAAGCTACTCTTAACTTCTTTTTTTTTGTCAAAATATCTACCCCCAACATTCTATTTCAACAGGTACCAGTGATGATCACATTCAGCATATGCATGATAATAACATAGAAATCAACCAAGTTTAACATAATAGTCAATGCATCAGCTTCGAACAGTGACTCTGCAACAATTTTACATCACATGCTAGGCATCCACAAGTTCCTATATTTATTTGAGGAAACCTTTCCCATGTTGGTACCGGAAGAGAAAAAAAGGTGTTCAACCGATTTCAAAATCCAATATGTCAAATGAACTCAATGACAAAATTACAATCCCTTCACCTCCAGTCCTTTGACCAAAAAAAAAAAACTGTTTTAACAGCCTCATTTGATTGCTAATAAGAGTGTAAGCCCGTCATAAGCATGCATGTTCACCGAAAAGGTGACTGCAAGGCAATAAAACCTGCTCTTGTAACTATCAACTAATCTGCAACCATAAACGGATCTACTTCTCCAAGATCAGCAACTAGAGGTTCTGCATTATCATCATCTTCTGCACCAAAGTAAGTTGGGAATGGAAGCATCTGAATATCAGGTTTCTTGTAAACAGAATCTTTTATGAACACAAAGTTCCCTTCAGCTCCAGGGACCTGAAAATAATTGAAGTCTCCGTTAAGATTGTTTCAGATGAGAGACATAAAGGATTGGAAAGCTTGGTTTATTGCGGCGGAAGCATATGACTCAACTAAGATCCATCAAGACAAAAGGGGAAGATAAAAGAGGGAGATATAAAAACAGGGACCAAAAGAATTAGATCCTTCTAATTCAGTGTTGAAGTTTCATAAATTTTCTTTGCTCCATTATAGAACATGTGATTAGCATTGCAGAACAAAAAAATTGAGATGGGTAACTCATAAATGCAATTGCCCGTAGACCCAATTATCCTAGACACCCATCTTAAACAACAAGAAAACTTAAACCATGACAGTGGACTCCATCCTTGTTTCACCAAAAATGAACTTGCTTTTACATGCTTTACAGAATGCTTCAACATTATTCACCATTACCTCAACAAAACTTCAAACTGGCATCCTAGATACAAGACACATGTGATACAAAAAACATTGCACTTAGACCACAAAAAAGCAAATATTTTCAGCGGGCATGGTATAACCTCCTTAACCTTCTATTCAAATTTCATTTCTTTTTTTAATGAAAAGATAAATTTGGTTCGAGAACCATACTTGGCCTTTCACCCACATCAGGTTCCTTGCAGGATCTATTTTGTAGACCCAAACATTTTTAACCGTTCTCTGAACTCCACCCATGCGCCCAGGCATCTTTTTGCCTTTAAATACCTGTCAAGAAGAGACAAGAGATCATCACCACTACAGATGAAGTGGAGCAACATACAACAAAAATATGTGGTGCTATACTCAACGAGACCTTAATAATGGGATATCCTTGACCAGATTGTGTAACTTTTATCATCAAAATAAGGAAGTGAGATTGACCAAGCCAATCTCAAAGAACATGGCTTTAGGCAGGACAGCATGGAGGAAGAGGGTTCAGTAGCCAACCCAGCTAGTTTAGAATTTCCACTCGGTTGATTTGAGCTGTGTCACTGATCTCTATCTTCTTAAAGGAGTAAGAAACAAATGCTGACAAAAAAAATTGTACAATAGTCATGGTGAGAACGAATGTATTATATTCCACAGGCAGGAAGGTTCCAGCCACAACTCAAGGCAGAATTCATGTCAGTGTCACTTCCAAAGGTCCTAGCAGAGGATCTTGGCCCATTACCTAGCTTTATGAGTCTAAAATAATGATAGGTCAGACAAATCACTCTTTAGTTCACTCGAAGAAAGAGACACGCACCTTCCCAGGAGCATCCCTCTGACCAGTAGAACCAATGCTTCGATGCGATAAGGATGCACCGTGACTTGCTGGCCCTCCTTTAAATCCATGCCTTTTCATACCACCCTATATAGAAAACAAAACAGTAAATATCCATGACAAATAAATCCTAAACCTTTTCTTCTCACTCTGAATTAACAAGAATTTTAAACAAGAGAATTCCTGGAACTTGTGAAAAGGGATTTTTCTTGTAACAACGTGTACAATTCATCACATGTAATAATAATAAAAAAAAAAAAAAAACATGAAAAAGAACATGCTTTCGCAGACATAATCACAAGCATAAGCTTTGGACCTAAGAAACCGATGAAATACTCATTCAAATGCCATTGACAAAGCAAACTGGCTGTCATTATGATAATAGCAATGCACAAATAACAAGGTAAGAAAATTACTCAGCGACCTAGTAAAATTTTCAATCTAGTCAGATAGTTAAATTATGTTAATCAAGTGATACCCTACTACAAAGAAAAATGTTGGGTAATCTCATTCGAACTTCCTGAGTCTAGTAAACTCATTTTCAAGCTTAAACAGGTGCAACAAGAACACACTAAGAAGGAAAGGGAAAACGTATAGGCTAAAATGAAAGCAAAAGGAAGATTACTAAAGGAGAAATAGAAATAGACCTGAAAACCTTTACCCATAGTGATTCCAGCGACATCAACAAATTGACCAGGAACAAAATGTCGAACGCCAACACAAGTACCAACAGGAAGAAGAGCATCTTCTGTAACAGGAAACTCCCTTAATTTCCTCTTCATGGGGACACCTTGAGCTCTAAAATGACCCACTTCCGGCTTCGTCAAATGCTTCTCTTTCTTCTGCCCGCAACCAACCTAACACACAGTAGAATCACAATAGCAAGGCCAAATTAACAACAAAAGGATAAAAAAGAAATAAAGAAACTTTACGCAAATGATAGCACCTGCAAAGCAAAGAAGCCTTCTTTTTCAACAGTTTTAACTTGAGAGACAATATTATCATCGACCCATAAGACAGTAATAGGAATCCTAGCACCCCATTTATCCCAAAGAGCAGTCATTCCACATTTAACCGCAACGACTCCTGTTCGCTTTGAATATGGGGTCATTACACCCGGTTTTGCTTCAATGACCCGGCTTTGTTGATGGTACTCAACCTGGGACCCATCGATCAGAGCATCAGCGCTGAAACATCTTAAGAGGTAGAACTTTGTTGTTGCTGTTGGAGGTGTTCTTGAATTGGCTGACAGTATCCGATGGAGACGAGAAATGAGGCCTCTCGATAAGGCCGACATTATTTACTGTTTTTAGCTTTAGTGGTTATTTATAAAGAGATCAAACTATTTTTCAATAGACGGAGGGAGGGAGAAGACTGACTGCTTTTTTCTTAGAAGCATCATGCGAAGTGGAAACTGGGGAGGGTATGGAAGGTAGGGTTTTAGGGTCGGGAAGGAAATGGTAAAACGGCACCGTGTGGTATAGCCAAAAGGGCGCCCCCAAAGCTTTTTATTGACAATTTTTCAGCCCCTTTGCACCAGTGAAATTCAACGCCATCCGGTCCAATGACCTGTCAATCCTAAGACTTGAACCGGGCTGAATTTTATGTGAAACCAAGTAGAAGGGTTGTCCCGGTTAAATTGGTGAATTAAATTGGTAAGAAATTGAAAAGCCTGAAAGTTTGACAATTAAAAAAAAATTTCATAGCGATCACATTTCAATTTTTCATGATGTTTTAAGTTAATCCATGATTAGATCTTGAATCAAGTTATAATTAATTTTAATTTCTTTTATTAGACTAGCTTCTTATGTTAATATCTTTCATTAAAGATTTTATTTTAAATACCTAAGGGTGCATTAAAATAGTCAAACAACATCATTCATTGTTTTTTTTTTTTTAATAAAGAAATTCATAACTATTATTAAAGGATGAAAACTGGTTTGGAGGATTTTAAGAACTATATAGCTAATATAAAAAAATAAATTATAGGGGTCAAAGTTGAGTTTAATTGAATTTAACTTAAAATAGATAAGTCTAGTTATTTAACTCGTGTTTTTCAGCGGGTCAAATATTCTTTTTTGGAAAAAGCAAATAAACATATCTGCAAGCTTTTCAAATATATTTTTTTATTTAAAAAATCTAATTATAAATAAAAAAAATTTATGCATGCATTTAATTAAATATATAAATATCAAGAACCATTTATGTTAATAAATACAAAAAATAAAGTGTTAATACATTTATTCAACTTGTTTCTCTACAGGTAGAACATTTTTTTCTAACACAAGAATTAATTTGCAAGTGTTATTAACGTGTTTTTTTTACATCGAGTAACAAATATAATCGTATGCTCACATATAATAAAATATAGTAAAGATAATGTGCGTTAATAAAAATAAAAAAAATCTAAAGCTAATTCTTAACATAGCAGAAGAATAAAATAATGTTGTAATTACTATAGTGAAACTCTATTTTCTTAGTTTTTGTATAATAATATTTTAAAAATAAAAAGTGTAAAGAAAAAAA
>Ga0325402_1001880_pt1 | contig 17899 bp, 6 predicted proteins | sample PopdelMetagenome_22_FD_207212 | JGI IMG/M metagenome (GOLD analysis project Ga0325402, IMG submission 207212) | Populus deltoides microbial communities from Bellville, Georgia, United States - Xylem-PdKOR-R3 | ecosystem: Host-associated > Plants > Phyllosphere > Stem > Wood/Secondary xylem... | reverse complement strand
TTAACTCTTGTATTAAGACAATTCAATTATATATGAAGTTGATTTTGTTATTAATGCTGCGTTGAACTCTGATTGAGTTAGGATAAGTTTGTGTGTAAGTTTGGGTTCGCATAGGTATGGAACCTTGGAGGGGAACCTTGCCTATGTGCCGGTCATGGATCCGAGATTCGGGTCGTGACAGACATTATCATTCAAGATTGAAAAAGATATTAGGATGGGAGAGAGGCTCTTTGGTTCGGCCAAGTGGAAGAAAAGAGTGGAGGAAGACTTTCTTTGCTTAATTAATTATTGATGAAGGGAGACACTGAACTGCAGCTGGACAGCTCTGACAACTAAATTGAAGCTGAAATTAGAAATACATGGGAATAGAATTTTGAGTATACCTCTTCATGACATTAGTACTAGGGATGTTAACTCTTATTTGAAGCAAACTTTGCATAAGTTGAACCTTTAAAACTCCAATTATGCATAAAAATCCATAGAAGGGCTAGGCTGCCACCTAAAAGACAGATTTATGAGAGTGTGGAGAATGAGCAAAATTAGATATGTTAATGGGTAATCTAACCTCCCTTTCCTTAATAATAAAAAAGGAACATGTTAATGTGTAAGAAAATAGAATTGCACCACATTCTCAATTAAACAAGTTAAGTTTTAATTGGAACGCAAAACAGTGTTTAGTTGTTAAAGCACATTGATGAATGAATGACAACCATTTGGGAGGAATCTTTAACCATGGATATTTCAAAAGAAACGGTCATGGGATTTTGAATGAGAAACACATGAATAAACTACTATATTTTAAATTTTTGGATGAAAGAATATGTCAATTAAGATTTGCGGTCCGATCCAAAGTTTTCGATTAACAAATTTGAATCTTGTTATGGTGCAGGAGAGGGCCCCGAGGCAGTTCATCGTACCCACGCCAAAACATCACATCATACTCCAAGTAGGTGACAACACTACTTAGATGTCTCTTATTAAGCTATATAAATTTGATAATGAATTTATTTCAATTGTTGTATTTATTGTCATAAATATAAAACTTTTGATATGGATTTAATATTAGGATGAAGTGATTTTTGAATCACAGAATGAGACTGGCTTCCAAGAATGGAATGCCAGATTTATAGCAACAAATAAAGTTGTTGATGGTGATTGATAAAATCACGAAATGAAATTGACTTCCGAGAATAGAACGCTAGATGTATAGCAATCGATTAAATTGCTAAAAGTGATCATTAAATCATAAAATGAAATTCCGAGAATGGAACGCCGAATGTATAGCAATCGATTAAATTGCTAGAAGTGATCACTGAGTCACGAAATGAAATTGGCTTTCAAGAATGGGATGTTGGATGTATAGCAATCGATTAAATTGCTGGAAATGATTGATGAATCATTAATGAAATTGGCTTTCGAAGATGAAATGTTGGGATTATGGAAATTGATTTGGTTGCTAAAGGTGACTAAGGAATCTTGATAAGAGATAGGCATCTAAGAATGGAATGCCATATTGAAAGATGGAAATACTAAAGCGTCTGTGTTACCTACCAAATATGGAAATCTAACAAAAATAAAATAAAAAGAGAGATTGATGAACTACGCTAAATTTATTATCATAGAAAGAATCTTTTTTATTGAAATATTCATCACTATTTTAATATAATATATTTTATTGTATAGTTTCATTAACTGTAGGAACTTCCCATACCCGGTAGGCTCGTTTCTCTATCTATGTGACCTATAAATGTTAGGGAGACTTTTGTGCATGTACAGGCTTCCTCTTTTGGCATGTAATATAATGTAAACTTTTGCAGTGTTGCATAATGTTACTATTTGTAATTAGAATAACTTAGACTCTTGTTTGGAGGATTATAATATAAGCAACAATAAATTATTATGTTTATTATTACATATCAAGTCTTCCTCATTTCGGTTACTGTTATATTTCCACTTCATGATTAAGTAATTTATATTTGTTTATGATACGGAGAAAATGATATTTATTGTTCAATATATGATATAAATATTGTGGTTGTGATGATGATGATGTTTGTGGGATGGAGACCCAAGATGTTTGGGTCGTGAGTGGGTTATGAGATATGAGATATTTGAAGTGTAAACATGTTATACGTCGATAAGTTGGGACCTCCCTATATAGGAGAGACTCTGCCAAAATTTCGGTGGAAATTTGAGTAGACTATTATATGAGAACTGTATATAAAAAAAATATACTCATATTTTTTTAGTACCAAATCGTAGGAAAGTAATTTTAAATGTATATGAAAGTGTGGGGCGTTACACAACCTGTATAAGAGTTTGTACTTGTAGAGAATCTGGAAGTATAGAAAAGTTATGTGTGTGTGCAGCGCCACGTTTTAACTCCTTATATGTGTATATTCGACAATGCAAAAGGTGGGAGGAGAGAAGGGTCCAATCGAGCCAAGCCGGATGGGTCACCATCCGGGTTGAGGCCCAAACATTGTGCTTGGGTTACTGTTTGGGCCTCAACCCAAACAATGTTGCATGACACCATTTGGGTTGAGGACCAAATGGAGAGAATTGGCACTGTTAGATCCCGTTTGTTTTGTGTTTTAAAAATATTTTTAAAAAAATTATTGTTTTTTTAATTTCATTTTACTTCAAATTAATATTTTTGATGTTTTCAAATCATTTTGATGTGCTGATATTAAAAATAATTTTTTCAAAAAAAACATTATTTTGATACATTTCCGAGCGAAAAGCTTTTTGAAAAGCAACCGCTATCATACTCCAAAACATCTTTTAATAGTTTCTTTGTTTTGTTTTTAAAAAAATTATGCATCATCATTAATATAAATGATAAAATTATAGATGTTATAAATATGTGTACATATCATTTTAATATAGAAATATGTATATATTAAATGATAAAATTATAGAGTTTCTTTGGAACTAAGTTTTAACATTGGGTTAAACCGGCCGACCGGTTGACTTGTGATAGTGGTCGACCGGTTGACCTAGCAGTAGAGTGTTATCGGGCTTATTAAGTTCTATCAATTTGGATTATATTTGGGATCATTTAGGTGAATCGGTTCGGTTTTATAGTTATATTTTGGTCTCTAAGCTTACAGTTTTCATCTTTTATGCTAGTTTGCTTCAAGTAATTTTTGAGTGTTTTTCATATCCATTATAGGTTTTGTCTTCCTCCTAATGATCTTCAGTAATCTCTGGTTCTGCTTCCATTGTCGTTTGCTTTTATTTTTCAGTTAAGTGGGATAATCTTTAATATGCATGTAATATAAATAAATATTTATGTTTATTATATGATGAGTACAACTAGTTAATTTCTTAATTATTTATATATGTTGCTTTATTTTCCGAGTACTCATCCATTCTTGAATTTGCACTTGCATTCTATTGAACTATATTTTATTCGATATGATATACATTACTTTGATAGTTATGCGAGTATCTATTATGTTTTGATATTAGTATACTTCTTAGTAACTCCATGGTAATAGAGAGTAATTAGTCTATGTGCATATATATTTTGTATACCTAGTTGATAAGAGATACACCAACCTATTGCGACTGATTCTCCCATAATGGTCACCTTCGGGTATCATCCGGTCGTCTTTGATTGTCATTTAATCTGACATGTATTCTACTATTTTATGTTAATATGCTTAGTATGTATATTTCTATTAACATATATCGACTTGCAAACTATTAATATCTAAGATGTATGCTATCTTTGAGTTGGTTGAACTCACTTTATTTTTTGTAATATTATTCCAGATTCTTAGTTTTTGTTAGTTGATGGATTTTGTTGAGTGTTCTTTCTTCTTCAATTTTAGTTGATATACCTTCCTTGTTCCACGAGATTTTGCTTTTAGTTTTTTATTTAATGTTTTAGACGCTCCATTATTACAATATTGTTTTAATTAAGTTTGGATTTTGATAATGTAATAAGTATTATGGATTATTTTTTTCTTTTCTATTTGATGATAAGGAGTTTTGAAGTATTGTTTGATTTTATTGGTTTTGAAAAATAGAATATTTTGAAAGATTATAAAATGCTATGAAATTTTTATATAATTTGTTTTATGATATATATATGTTCTAAGGCTTAACATAAATGAAGTGTCCGTACAACACCACTATTGTGTTGCTGGTCATGGACCTAAGATTCGGGCTGTGATAATTTTCAATGGTTTCATCTAGTTTTCATGGCTTTTGGTTGGTTTTTATGATCTTTGGTTGGTTTTTTCTTGCTAGGAATTGCTTTTCAGTTGTGTTTACGGAAATGTTATGGTTGACTCCCCTCTTTTCTTGCATGGTGATTAAGTATATTTATACACCCAGCCTGAAATTTCTTATTGGAGAAGAGAAATTGCATGTCGTGCAACTTTAGCACTTTGACATTCTCATGCTTACCACTAAAAAAGAAAACAATATCGTGCAAAACCCAAGCAATAACACAAAATAGAAGGCACTAATCGATCACTATAAAAAACCTGGTTACATAAAAAAAAATCTCCATTCATAATCTCAGGTTACCTACACGACAAGCATTTATGCCACCATACATTTTATTTATACTAACAACAAGATCATTCATTAAAAAAGATAATTTCATTAAGAAAAATACTTCAAATCCAACTTTAACTAAGAAAGTCATTTTCATAAACACATTTCCTTTTCTTAGGACACCACAACATTCAATTATCATTCTTATACAAATCATCTCACTAATTTAAGCCAAACTCAACAAACATTGCACTTAGATTCATTTAATTTCATGATTTTTGCAGCGAGGACAAATCTGGAGACACAGATTTTGGAAAACATGGATTTTTATAGTGAACTTGTTATTGTTAATCCTGTGGTGGTCCTCGGCTTCAAGTGTTCATTTAAGATTAAACGAGCGGAAAACTATTAAAGCTCAAAATAATATTGGACTATAGTCAACAATAGACATACTCTTTAGCCAAAATTTAGGCTTAAACGTAATTTTTACAGCCCAACTACAAAGGATTAGTCCAAGACGGCTTTTGTCAATAGTTTTCCAGCCGAAACACAAAGGATTTTTGTCAAGAATCAGGCGTCAGATTGGAAAAGCTGTGCTAAAAAAAATCCAGGTCGGTCCATGCTGAGACTTTCATAAATGACAATGTCTCCTGACCTGGATATTTCCTCTGGTTCACATGATCTTCACTTTCATTTATTTCCTCTCCCGAATTAATCACAAAATTTACCATTTATTCAAATTGTTGTTGCACGAGCTGTGTGAAGCAGTGGCTGATGTGGGTAAAAACTGATCGAAAGATTGAAATTATAATGTCCATCCTAATCGAATTCCAATACAAAAGGTTGGTGGGAGAGAATCAACGATAATTTTGAATTGAGTCGTGAACAACATCAACAGTTACAGGCCTCTCCCACATTAGGATTTTCCGCTAGGAAGAGGCAGGCTAGAAAATATCATGCTATCAACTACTGGATTGCAGGCATCCGTTCTTGCTTTCTAACAATTTCACAATTCCCCAAAAGAGCAATGGAGCTAAAATATATCAGGCAATGGAAACATAGCAATTAGGGCACCTCCCTGAAGCAGATGCCCTGTGAACTGTCCAAGCTTACTGTTCATCAAAATCGAACTTTTGTTTCCTTCATTAGACTAGTCTTCATATTTATTTTCCAATCTTGTTATTTCGCTATTCAACAATTTCTTGCTTGACTTTTAACTCAGCATTTGAACTCAAACATTGCTCCTCAATGAAGCCTGGTCAAATAAGAAACGAGCAGAATCATCATCATAATCAGCAAATTAGTCTATTGTTTGACTTTTTTATTTTTTTGTTAATAATACATCTCTTTTTTTTATCCTCCACTGTTCTAAAAATCATTGCACATTTTGTCAGCAAAGAACTAAAGAACTGATTTCCGTTTTTTTTTTTTTTTTTCTCTCGGAATGGAAGCTTGAAGTTCAATGGGAGTTGTTGAAGTAATTTTCGTGTACTCGCTTTTCTTCTCCATCTTAAAAATCTCCTCTGCACTAGACGCTATGAACACAACTCAATCCCTAAGAGATGGTGAGACTCTAGTTTCAACAGGTGGAAGCTTTGAACTTGGATTTTTTACCCCTGCAGGTTCAACAAGTCGATACTTGGGCTTATGGTACAAGAAGTCTCCTCAGACAGTTGTGTGGGTGGCCAACAGAGGAATTCCAATTTCAAATAAATTTGGTACTCTAAACGTCACTAGCCAAGGGATTCTTGTCCTTCTCAATGGCACAAACAATATTGTTTGGTCATCAAATACATCAACAACAGCACAGAATCCAGTTGCACAGCTCTTGGACTCTGGAAATCTAGTCGTGAGAGATGGAAATGATAATAAAGCAGATAATTTTCTGTGGCAAAGTTTTGATTATCCTTGTGACACCTTATTGCCTGGAATGAAACTGGGAAGTAACTTGGTTACTGGTCTTAACAGGTTTTTGTCATCTTGGAAAGGCAAAGAAAATCCTGCTCCAGGTCAATTTACTTTAGGCATAGATGTTCAGGGTTATCCACAGCTAATTCTTAGGAAGGAAACTAGAATAATGTACCGGGTTGGTTCATGGAATGGCCAGTATTTTACAGGGTTTCCTGAGCTCAAGCCTGATCCAATCTATACATTTGAGTTTGTATTTAATCGGAATGAGGTTTATTTCAAGTTTGAGCTCCAAAACAGTTCAGTTTTCTCCAGGCTTACGGTGAATCCTTCAGGCCTTGTGCAGCTCTTCACATGGAGTCCTCAAACAAATGATTGGTATGTTTTTGCTAGAGCTGTGGTAGATCGGTGTGAAAATTATGCCTTGTGTGGTGCAAATGCTCGCTGCGATAGCAATAGCTCTCCTGTATGTGATTGTTTGGATGGATTCATTCCCAAGTCTCCAAGCGAGTGGAATTCACAAAATTGGACGGGTGGGTGTATCCGAAGAACTCCACTTGATTGCACCGATAAGGATGGCTTTCAGAGCTATACAGGTGTTAAACTGCCAGACACATCTTCTTCCTGGTATGACGATAGCTTTAGTCTGGTGGAATGTGAGGGGTTGTGTATTCAGAACTGCTCTTGTTTTGCATATGCAAATTTAGATTTCAGAGGACGTGGAAGTGGCTGCTTGAGATGGTTCGGTGACCTGATTGACACAAGAAGATTAGCTGAGGGTGGGCAAGATATTTATATAAGGCTAGCTGCTTCACAATCAGGTATGGCTTCAGTTGGCAACTAATTTTTAATCGTAAGGACATAGCACCAACGTTGATAGAAATTCAATCATTATTTCTTTTCAAATCTGGTTCATCAACTATGGAAAAAGAAACGGCACCATTTTCCCTATCTGAACTTAGTTGATATGATTTCCCATTTGCATTTTTATTCTCAAAAATATAACTCAAAGATCATTCAACTTCTGTTTAAGTTATAATATTGAACAGGGCAAAATTCCAACCAACTAATAGTCTTAGATTTCAGGAGTAACAGGGGAAAAGAAAAGAAAGAAGAAGACCCACGCAGGAGTAATTGGTGGCGCTGTCATACTCGGCTCAAGCATTCTAATATTAGGAATTGTCTTCTGTATCCGAAGGAGAAAGCACAGAAAGAATGGCAACTTCGAAGATAGGAAAGAAGAAGAGATGGAGTTGCCAATGTTTGATTTAACCACAATTGAGCACGCCACAGATAACTTTTCTAGCAGCAAGAAGCTGGGAGAAGGTGGTTTTGGAGCTGTATACAAGGTAAGCTAAAAGCACTCAACATGTGCAATCAAGCTATCTTCTAATGGAAAAACTAACTGAGCTATGTGAATGACGTTGATTTAGGGTGAATTGATAGAAGGACAGGAAATAGCGGTGAAAAGACTTTCGAAGAGTTCTGGCCAAGGATTGAATGAGTTCAAAAATGAAGTTCTATTAATTGCTAAACTCCAGCACCGCAATCTTGTAAAGCTGCTCGGTTGTTGCATTCATGAAGATGAAAAAATGTTGATTTATGAATACATGCCTAATAGAAGCTTAGACTCCTTTATTTTTGGTATGAACCTGTCCAGTTTCCTGATCAACACATTTTAGTTGTCTCACCTTTTTATTATTTTCTTTCGGTTTCATCTAGTTATCAGACTAACATGTATGACAAATTGGCCAGACCCAACAAGAAGAAAATTCCTAGATTGGAGTAAGCGTACTCACATCATTGATGGAATAGCTCGAGGGCTTCTTTATCTTCACCAAGACTCAAGACTGAGGATCATTCATAGAGATATCAAAGCCAGCAACATTTTGCTGGATAATGAGTTAAACCCAAAAATTTCAGACTTTGGCCTCGCAAGAATGTTTGGTGGAGATCAAACTGAGGCCAATACAAAGAGGGTAGTTGGAACATAGTAAGTGTCCTGTACTTCCTTAGTTGATTTTCATTTGTGTATTTGGAGAAATTCCTTTCATGGTATAATATATATTTGCAGTGGTTATATGTCTCCTGAATATGCATTGGATGGACACTTCTCTGTCAAATCTGACGTCTTCAGCTTCGGTGTCCTAGTCCTAGAGATAGTGAGTGGAAAGAAAAACAGAGGATTTTGTCACCCAGACTACAACCAAAACCTTCTTGGGCATGTAAGTGTTTAGAAACAAATAGACTGGTGATAAGTATTGGTTTGGTTCCTCTCAGGTATCTGATTAATTGACATATTGCATTAATTTTACAAGTTTTTTGGCCTTCCTCTGGAATGTATTAGTAGTAGTCCTGAAATGTTAGCAGCAGCGATAATCATATGCACCTTAGGGTAAAATCAGCCTACTGACCTGTTGCCATGATTCTTTCCAGGCATGGATGCTTTGGTTTAATGGGATTCCTTTGGAACTAATTGATGAATGCTTTGCTGATTCATGCACACCTTCGGAAGCTTTAAGATGCATTCATGTGGCTCTATTATGCGTGCAACAACGACCAGAAGATAGGCCAAACATGTCATCTGTTGTTCTAATGCTTGGCAGTGAAAATCCATTGCCTCAGCCTAAACAGCCTGGTTTTTTTATGGGAAGTAATCCACCTGAAAAGGATACTTCATCAAACAAGCACCAATCTCACTCAGCAAATGAAGTTACTGTAACACTGTTACAAGCGCGGTAGGCTATCTTCAGTTGGCATTCAATGGATATTTTACCTGCTCAATCATGCAACAAGCTATAAACTCCAAGCCTTCAGCAATTAAAATGGTGACAGTTCTTTCTGCCCACTGTACTAGTTTCAGTGTAGTGGACATAATATTGAAGAGTGACAGAGACAATATTATATTAATGCGTTACATTTTCATGAATCCAGCAACTGATTGCGGGCAACTTCCAACGAGCAGTGGACAAGGTCACTTTCTATTCCTGCTATGACTTCAAAAATACACTCATATATTGCTCCTGCCATATATCATTTGAGAAAAGCTTAACAAGGTGCGATGTTTCTGGGTAACAGTGATGCAAGCTTTCTGGATGGATTTTATCATGGATTATTTCTTGACCATATGGATGATGATTCAATTATATTATGTAGATATGTAGTCTGTAATCTATGAAAAATGATGTGCTAATTTTCTTCTACATTCTTCAGATATCAGTTTGTGTTCATTTTCATTAACAATATCTGAGATTCAATTTCTTTATTTCTTACCCAAGGAAAAAGGAAGGTCAAGGTTGGCAGATCCTTAAAGAAGATATAGGTGCAGAATTTGATGTTTCTATGTTTCGAAGAAGATTTTGTTCTACCAAGTACCGAATCAGTAGTGAAATAGGATTTCTTAAATTAAAAATTCTGCAATGAAATTACACAAATGTAATTGGAAAGAAGGGAGAATTTATTCAAATTAATCTCTGGAAGCTCATCAGTTAACTAGATCGAAAATCCGGTATCGTTTTTTCTCTGAACAACTGCTGCATTTGTTGGACTTGCATACTTTCTGTGTTCTTGGTATACTTTTTACATTTCACATGAAATAATTTTTTTCTCAATATTTCCATTTATGTGCTTGCATTTTGATTCTGGGAAATTTATTTAACACAAGGCTAGAGATAATTTCTTGACATTTCCCTGTTCTCACATATTAGATGAAAGATTAAAGGAAGACGGTTCCTGCAGTTGAAAGAGTTAATCATTATGCAACCATCTTTTGTTTCTCTTAGATCCAAAGTGCATAGCCGTACTCAGGAAAGAAATAGAGAGAGAGAGAGAGAGTGTTGAATATCTCCGAACTATCACAAGTTTTACCGAGCCTCTAACAAGGTGGAGGTTAATTCATTTACTGAAGAGATTTCATGCCTGATTGTTGACGAAGAATCGTTCGACAGATCCCTTTCAGTGAAAAAACCAGGCTCCCTGGGCTGAGGCAAAACAATGTCACAGCTCAACATTAGAACCACATTTGACATTTTAGGCCTATCTTCAGGACTTTTTTGAACACACAATAGTGCTACTTCGATTGATCGCAAGACTTCTGATATAATGCATGTGTCTACAATAGATTCATCAATCAAGTCCAGGGGTCTTCCTTCCTTGTGTAGCATCCATGCCTGAACAACATTCAAATATCTCCTCAGCTCAGTTTGAATGTTGCTAAAACATTTAAGTAATTTGAACATGAAAAATAATACTGGCATAACGCTTACATGTCCAAGAAGATTGAGCTTGTGTTCTGCGTGACGGAATCCTCTATTCTTCCTTCCACTCACTATCTCTAGTACCAAAACACCAAAGCTAAATACATCCGATTTCACTGAGAAGAGGCCATCGATTGCGTACTCTGGCGACATGTAACCACTAGATAAACCATTGAATAAGTTTTACAGATTTATGGGCACTGTAAATGACAGCAAACTAAAATTCAGAAAGATCCTTACTATGTCCCAACAATTCTGCTTGTGTTTGCGCTAGTTTCATCCCCTCCGAAACTCCTAGCCATGCCGAAGTCTGAAATTTTTGGATTCATCTCATAATCCAGCAAAATATTGCTAGCTTTTAAATCTCTATGTATGATTCTGAGTCTTGAATCTTGATGAAGGTAAAGAAGTCCCCTTGCAATCCCATTGATAATGGGGAAGCGCTTAGTCCAGTCCAGCAACATGTTTCGCCTTTTATCTACACAGTTATTTATCCCAGTTAATATCTGATGTTGAAACATTTCTCAACTAATTAATCCACCTAAAGAGCATAATAGAGCGTTGACTTTCCTTGTAATATATAGCTGCACTTGTTGACAAAAATTCCAAAATGGCTAGAGAACCATCTAGAAAAATGATGAGATTTTCAACTAGTGCCATCATTCTGATTATGACCTTCGTCCTAATGTTCTAGAATGGAACTATATAGGTCAAAAATTTGGGAGGACTTTTGTGCTTATGTTGAAAAATTCTTACAATATTGCAGAAAAAGTTGTAACTAAACTACCAGAGGATAAGGTTTGAGGGGAACAAACCAAAAATGAAAGAGTCCAAGCTTTTGTTTGGCATGTATTCATATATCAGCATCCTTTCTTCTAATTCAATGCAGCATCCTAAAAGCTTCACAAGGTTGCGATGCTGAAGTTTGGCAATGCATACAACTTCATTTTTGAACTCATTAATTCCTTGTCTTGACCTTTTAGATAGCCTCTTCACTGCTATTTCTTGTCCATCTTGCAGCATACCCTGAAACAATTTTATATATCAGTTGCGAAATAATATGAAGAGAAGAGATGGAATACTATTTCTGACATGTCCACAGGTTCTGACATATTTCACCTCAATAAATTCGTAGAATTGAGTATACTATCTGGAGGCTAATGATTTTAAATAGTAAGTGAAGGCCTTGTAAGCAAAACTGGTAACTGAAACATGTCCACAGGTTCTCAGTTCTGGTGCCATGTATGATACTGATCTATGAGCATCAAATTTATCCAAGGAGCTGAAAGCAGTCTTAATGTTGATACCTTGTAGACTGGTCCAAAACCACCCTGGCCAAGCTTGTTGTTTATCGAAAAGCAATTGGTTGCATCTGTTAATGTAGCCAAATCAAACAGTGGTAGCTCTAAATCTTCATTTCTGCTTTCCTTGGCGCGGTCTTGCACTGGATTGGTTACCACATTTCCTGCAAGATGAAATAGATTGAAGATGAGCTAAAAAGTAATAACCTTGAAAACAGAGACCATGCATGGCAGAACCAATATGTAGTAGAAACCTAAGGTATTATGAAAATCAAGGTAAGCACGAAGCATACAGCAGTTTTTGTACAAAAAGAATCATATATCCAACTTCACCACAGTGATCCAATTGAATAGCTTGAAGACAGAGAACAGCAAATTGATTGTAGCCAAAAGTTTGACGGCCAAGACGAAGTGGGAAAAGAAGTACATTAGGGAATAAATTTGAAGGCCTTACTCTAAAGCCTTCAAATTCTACAATTTATCAGCTAAAGAAAAGTTCACTGTAGTATAGTTATAATCGGCTACCTTCTCTTGTTAGCTGCTGTTGCTTGTTTTTCCTCAGGAAACGCAGGAACAGACAAAGGGCTAGGAGGGAAAATGCCACTAGTGATACGGGAATAACAATGATCCTTATTCGTTTCTTCCCTCTGGATTTGACAAGTTTATCTGCCATAAAAAGACTCAAGAAGTATAAAGAAAATTGCATTAACATGATAAAAAATGAAATCCAAAAATCAGCATAAATCATAGCGCACACATATCTTCTTAGGGACTCAATTTATACTTGGTTACTACTTTTCCTCGCATTAACATATTTTTATGTTTCTGAGTTTCACTTCAGAGATTCTGACTTCAAATCTGGTGGAAACGCAAACTTTCTATGATTCAAGAACAGAGAAAAAACTCATACCTATTACAGAAGCAGCTATCCTTATATAGATATCTTGCCCATTTTCGTTGTATTGCCTGATATCAATCAAGTCACCGAACCACAGAACACACCCACTTCCTCCATCTCTAACATCCAAATTCGCGTAAGCTGTGCAAGAACAATTCTTCAAACAGACCTCCTCACATTCTTCAACGTTTATGGTTTTGTTATACCAAGACTTCCGTGTGTCTGGCACTTTAATCCCAGTATATTTTATAAAACCTTCTCCATTGCTGCAATCCAATGGGGCCTTTCGAACACATCCTTGTGACCAATCTGCAGCTGTCCAATCTTCCAGGGATTTTGGCTCAAACTCTTTCAAACAATCACAGGCTGGGGAGTTGTTGATGTTACAAACACCATGTGCACCACATAATGCAAACCTGTCACAGTTATCCATATTTGCTGTCAAGTATAGGGTCCAATCTTGAGTTCGATCAATCCAAGTGAAACGCTGCAGGACACCATCAGGACTTAACACCATCCTCGAAAGGACTGAACTGTTAGCGATTTGATACTTGTAATATATTTCCTCTTGATTGAAAACAAACTCAAACGTGTAAATTGGGTTTGGCTTCAAATTTATCATACCACTAAACCTCAGTCCATTCCAGGGTCCTGACCTGAACTGGTCAACTGAACCCTGAGATAAAAAGTACTGTGGCAATCCATTTGGATCAAGCTTATTTGTATATTTACCTGTAGAAGGATCACTGGGGCTCTTCCAGGATGTCAGGTATCGATTGAGGCCAGTCACGAAGCTTATACCATATTTCATGCCTGGTAAAAACGAGTCGCCTGGATAATCGAAACTCTGCCATAAGAAATTTTCAGGATCATTGTCATTTTCAGCTCTCACAACTAGATTTCCTGTGTCCAGAAGTTGTGCAACTGGATTGATTGCTGCCCTTGATATATTTGAGGACCAAATAGTGCCATTTGTACTATTGATAATGGCAAGATTTCCATGGTCAACAAACTTCAACATTCCTGATGAATCATTTAGAGGAGTATTTCTGTTGGCAACCCATACTACTGTAAAGCTAGATATCTTCTTGTACCATATTCCCACGTACCGATTTCTGGAATTTCCAGGACTAAAAAAACCCAGCTCAAAATGGCCTTCTGATGAGACCAGGGTGTCCCCATCTTTTAGTGATTGAGTGGCATCGATGGTGTCTATTGCTGTAGAGGGGATTGATAAGAAGAAAACAATAGACAAAAGGAACAAAATAGTTTGGCCTTCCATGAGGAGATAGTGCATTCACCTCTCGCGTTGATTAATGTCGGGTTAGGAAGATGGGGGCAAAATGATATAAAATTTTAAATAAAAAGTCAACGTCTGACTTTCGTATGGAGCTGAAAAGGATCTTATTATGTGGTTGGTGAGACTTGTGACCAATCAAGCTTCTTTTTTCGAGTTTCTGTGTTTGAATGTGTTGTGTCTGTCCCCATTTATTACCAGAAAGTGGTTGTTTTTCAGACTGCTAATCTAATTTTAATCGTTTCTCAAGACTTTGACTCTGCAGAACTTGATATTTCAGACAACACTAGAATAAACAAAAGGAGTTTGAAAGGAAGGTTGCAGCTGATAATCAAGGCATAATTTCAAAGATCAATCAATGGGAAAGGAGAGGCCACCATGTCCAAGATTATGCTGTGTATTTGTAATATAATGGCTAACTGGATGGACGAAAAGGCTGCTTAATACAGTGGCTAATCTTGGAGAGTATGAGTTAGTCTCTGTCGTTGTGTGGTCGGTAAGATACAATGTCAATGCCACTGAGAAAAGGTGATTGGTATTAGCCGTAAAAACAATATCATAAGCTGGCTAACCATCAAACATCATTCGCAGTTAACATCTGGTGTGGACATGACTTTGGAGATTTTCCCCCAAGATAAAAATAAAAGCAAATTGGATTTGAAAAATCAACGGTGTACTTGTTTGCATTATTATGGTTATTAATAAATTGAGAATCATTGAAAAATAATATCATTGAAAAATTGGTTTGAATGGGTTTAATAAACTCTGTTAATTTAATAATATCATTGAAAAATAAGATATTGACAATAAACAAAACAAAAAAAAAAACAATGATTCAATATAAAAGATGAACGTTTATTAATATTAAAGAAATATATATTCATAATATTCCAAAAACAACTCCATGATCTTATTTGTTAACAAGGTAAAAATTAAATAAGAATAGGATAATTTTATAAAAAGAAAAATATAAAAAAATATCAGACAAAGAAAATCAATTATTGTTAACTTTTTAAACTAGAACTCGAGTTATAAGACTAAAAACATTATATATGAAAAATTCATGAGGGTTAAAATCACAAAAAAAAAAAACAAAAGAATTCAAAATAAAAAAATACAATAAAAAATGAATGTTAAAATTACAATAAAAAATAAATCAAAAGGCAACAACAAATTTTAAATTTAAAAGTTAAATTGAAAAGAATAAAACATTAACAAAAGAATAAAAATCAAAAGAACATAGACAAAGAAAAAAAAACAATACACTAATATCTAAAAAATATGAGGGATTAAAATGAATGTTTCAACAAAACTTTTAACCCGTCATCTATGTTACTCGAGGTTTTCACTTCAGTTCCTTGGTTTTCAATTCAACCCTCCCTAAGAAATATGCAACTAAAAGGTTAATTTAGGCCTAAAAGAACTAAATCGTGAAAAATAAAAATTTAAAGATTAAAATAAAAATCACTAAAAAAAATACACTACTCCCGGTAAATTATAAGAGAATGCACTGTAATTCATGCACATGCCTTTTAATTTATTTTGTAATTCACATGATTTGATATATATATATATACACTTTTCAGTTATAATTTACTTTTATATTATGCCTTTTCACTTTATATTTTATACTTATATTTATGCGTTTTAATTATATTTTACTTTATTTATTACTTTTCTATCTTTCTTACAATTTATACATTGCCTTTTCTTCACCGTTTTTCATAGTGTAGATCTCAGGTTCTTTTAACTTGAAACCTTAACCAATCTACTTGCTTTAAGCCTCCTGGGTTCCTAGGATTTCATGATTTCAACAGAGATTAAAAAAAAAAAAAAAAAAAAAAAAAAAAAAAGGGGTCCCTTGTGGGTATGAAGCCCATGGCTGACATGGACCAAGATCATGTCTAGAATCCAAAGAAGTTTCAATTCAAGGTGATAAATGGGCCAAGACTAGGCCTAGTTCATACTATTTTTTTTATTTATTTATGTGGGGTGTCCGGGCCAGCTTACGCGCATCACGACTATTCCCCACGGCCCGCTGGACATCCTGCAAGCTCAGAAGCAGGTAAGGCACCGCGGGGATGACAGGCGTGCACATAGAGGGTCGAACCCGGGAGAAGGGTGGAACAAGTCCACGAGTGATAATTATATTTTACTTTATTTATTACTTTTCTATCTTTCTTACAATTTATACATTGTCTTTTCTTCACCGTTTTTCATAATGTAGATCTCAGGTGATAAATGGGCCAAGACTAGGCCTAGTTCATACTATTTTACAAAAGCCTAAGATATGCAATAAAAAGCAAGTTTTATTTTAATTCCTACTTGCCAGTTCCTAGTGCCTCAAAATTAATTTAAAAAAAAACAAAAAATAAAATCATTCTCTTCCCTAATTATTATGTGGTTATCTTCGGCTTCAAGAATTCATTTGTTTTGAGGCGGGGCTGCACTCTATTCAATGAGTTTTGCAGTATGATTATGATTGCTTTTTAAATAATATTTTGTGTTAAAATATATATTAATGATTTTTTTTATATTTTTAAAATTATTTTTAATATCAGCACATCAAAATAATTTAAAAACATTAAAAACATATTAATTTGAAGTTAATAAAAAATAAAAAATTTTCAAATTTTATCAAAAACTCTTTTGAAACGCAGAAACAAACAGGTCCAATTGTTTAAGCTCAGAGTCGGTTTGGAAATGTGGATAAACCTGTATTTTTAAATGGTTTAAAATTTTTATATTAAAAATTAATTTTTTTTATATGTTTTGGATTGTTTTTATGCCCTGATTTTAAAAATAATTTTTAAAAAATAAAAAAAATATTATTTTAATATATTTTAATATGAATAACATTTTAAAAAATAATAATAACAAAACTTTCAAATAAACACTTAGCCTAAAAGTTAAATCAGGTCACTCTCAAAAAAACGCATCAGACCATAATCTTATGATCCTTACCCAATTACAAGTTCTAGACAGGTGTCATGTAATATAGCAGCACAGGTGCAATAATAACTTAAATCATATGATAAATTGATTAACTCCATTCGAGATAAGAGATTGAAATAATTTTATTTAAAAAAATTATAAAATATAAGGTTTAATAATTTAATATCAAATGGTAAAATTAAAAAAAATAATTAAAAAAACATAAAAAACTCAAGTCAACTCAATTAATTATTTTTTAATTTAAAAAAAACTTGATTATACTCTGGTTAATTTGACTTACTCAAACCCGAAATAACCCTATATAAAGAAAAGTGGAAAAATTATAAAGTTTAAAGGCCAATAATTTAATGTCAAATGAAAAAAAAAAAAAAAGTTCAATTTAAAAGATGTCGAGAAAAAAAATCATGACAACCTGAGTTAACTAAGAACCTACTTAAATTGGATAAATATTTAAAACTAACGACCTGAGACATGAGACTGGAATTAATCCGTAAATGACATACATAAAAAAATAACAAAGTAAAAATCTCAAAAAAAAACTATAATAAAAAAAATAAAGATAAAATTAGGTATAAAAATTAAATAAAGTAAAGTAACCTAGAATGAAAATTGAGGTGAAAAAAATTCAAAAAGCATAAAAACCTGTGCTTTTAACTGTTTTGAAGAGGAGAAAAAGACCATGAAGCCCCTTGTTAGCCAGCCAATTGTTTTTATTCTTAGAGTAAATTAGTAATTGTCTAGTGCAACAAAAATATAGAAAGAGCATATTATA
>Ga0325402_1001879_pt1 | contig 17907 bp, 8 predicted proteins | sample PopdelMetagenome_22_FD_207212 | JGI IMG/M metagenome (GOLD analysis project Ga0325402, IMG submission 207212) | Populus deltoides microbial communities from Bellville, Georgia, United States - Xylem-PdKOR-R3 | ecosystem: Host-associated > Plants > Phyllosphere > Stem > Wood/Secondary xylem... | reverse complement strand
TTGTTCTTTCTAACTGGGAACACCAGCCAAACATCACTTAACCTGACTAGGTAAATATTATTTTTTTCAGAAATAAAATAACATTATTTTTATAATTAAACAACCCACACTTGTTTTTTAGGATAAATATTTAAACCAGATCGATAACAATAATTTAATTAGTAATTAATGAATATAAAAATTTAAAAAACAACGATATTATTATATCAACTATACCCACCCCTACCTAATCCATTTGATTTTCAAGCATCTCTTTCTCTCTCAACCTTTTCTCCTTTTCTTCGTCCCCTCTCTCTCTTCACTGTCACAGACTTTCCTCTTCTGTGTATAAAGCTTCAATTTCAAGCCAGTTCAAATGGCCTTCCTCCTCCTCTTGCATTCAACACCACCACATCGTTTTTGAATCAGTCCATAAAAAGGAAAAAAACCAAACACCCTTCTACTTTACTCCTTGTTTATTTTTTCTTTTGTCCCGCGTACTACTATTGACCATTCAAAATCTTAGTACTTAATTATAATCAGAATAAAACTTTATTTTCTCTTTGATTCTATCAAAATAAAATACTATCCTTGCTTTTTATCGTCTGGGTGGCTGAAATGCGGATTAGCCAGCGGTTTTTCGGGCAGATCGGGAAATCGCCGGCTATTTGATGGAATCCACACTGTTTTGTTGTACAGTTTTAGACATTTCATGGAGGGTTTTATAAACAAGTTTAGTTCATGTTCGGTGACTAGAGTTGACACCAAGTTCAGATTCACACTCATTGTTTTCGAGGTATGCTGTTCCTTTTCTCTTTGGTAAATATTAATGCTGTCTTCTTGTTTGCTTTTCTTCTGTGAAATGTAGGATTTAGGATTTTAGTTCACCGGCTTTGTTTGTTTACTGAGAATTCGAGGGAAAAGAGAAGAAATTTCTGGGTTTTATTACTGAACTGTAACCCTTAAGTGATTGTCAGATGCCAAAGATTTTGTTTTCTAGTTTAGTGTTTTTTTTCCTCCAGTCGCTTTCTTTGTTTCTTTCTTAGTTTTCCCTTTTGTTTGTGGAAAACATTTTTCTGAAACTGTTCACGGTTACCTGATTTTCTTTGGACATAAGCTTCGTTATAGAATTTGGATTACTTAGCCTGTACGAATAAGCTGGGTCGGTTAAGGGTTCGAGGATTTTCAAGTAAAAAGTATTATAATTAGCTGCTTTATTAGTCTGGAGCTAAAGCTTAATTGAGCTCATGGAGTTCAAAGCTTGGCTCTTTGTTCTGGTATTTGTTACTCTGAATTTGGAGTTGCAAGATCTGTTGATTTTTTTTGGCCAATTTTTGTTGCAAATTTGCTCGTTTTAATATTATTACTATCTGTGTTTGAAATTGGAAGCTTTCTGTTCATGTTCATACCTGTCAGATTTACTTGTTTGTGTTTGATAAGTAATTTCAATAATATGTGTTTGTTATTGACTTTGAAACAGATTGCGTTGATATTGTTATGCTTTCAAGCTATAAATGCTGAAAGTCATGGCCAGCAATTGCAAGGGCAAGGTGCAGAAAGGGGAAGTGAAAATATTGTATCACATTCATGCATTCATGACCAGATAATTGAAGAGAGGAAACGACCTGGTCGCCAGGTGTACTCTGTTACGCCACAGGTTTATGGTCAGTCTGGTAACTCTAAACCCCTTAATGGCAAAGGTAGGACATTGCTTGGAATCTCAGAATCATCGTTACAGCAAAAAGGTGTAAAGAAACCAATTAGGATATTTTTGAATTATGATGCTGTTGGTCACTCTCCTGATAGAGACTGTCGGAAAGTTGGTGATATTGTGAAGGTGGGTGTCATATCTGATTTAGTAAGCTCAGTTAGGTGCACTACTTTCAGCTGTGGAAGTAATATTGTCTGTTCTTTGTTTCTTATCAGCTTGGGGAGCCTCCAGTGGCTTCTCTTCCTGGCACTCCTTGCAACCCCCATGGCGATCCTCCAATTTATGGTGATTGCTGGTACAATTGCACTGTTGATGATATTTCCAGGGAGGACAAAAGGCATCGTCTTCGCAAGGTTAGCCATTATAAAATTAATTCAAGACGTCTACTCTGTGAAGCATGTTTTGAGATGACTATTAAAACTTCAAGGGGCATGAAACTGTAATTTGCATTTCTATCAGCAAAAAAGCTTGATAAAGCTGAAGAACTTATTTTGGTGAAGGCTCTAGGGCAGACAGCTGATTGGTTTAGGGGAGCATTGGCTGTTGAGCCTGTAAAGGGTAACTTGCGGTTGAGTGGATATTCTGCATGTGGGCAAGATGGAGGCGTACAACTTCCACATGGATACGTTGAAGGTATCATCATTTCAGTTGCCCTTTTGCTTAGTGATCTACTCAGATTGCTGTTCCGGCTTTTGTGGCACTGTTGAATTTTGGGGCAACTTTCATATTGGTTTAAATTGTTCACAGAGGGTGTTGCTGATGCGGACTTGGTTCTATTGGTGACTACAAGACCTACCACCGGCAACACTCTTGCATGGGCAGTGGCATGTGAACGTGATCAATGGGGTCGCGCAATTGCTGGTAATTTCTTAGTTCTGCAATTTTTTGCATTGAGCAATATCTCCCTGTTAACGTGATAAATATTCTGAGTTCATTTCTTTTGCAGGACATGTGAATGTTGCCCCTCGCCATCTGACAGCTGAAGCAGAGACTTTACTTTCTGCTACCCTCATTCATGAGGTGATTTCGTAATTAAAATTAACAAGATTGGCAACCTGTGGAATGATCTATCTTTACCGATTAACATGTTTAATCTTGTCCAGGTGATGCATGTCCTTGGTTTTGATCCTCATGCCTTTGCCCATTTCAGGGATGACAGAAAGAGAAGGCGCAGTAAGGTAGATAGCAAATATACTGTTGGATCAATTCTTAAAACTTTGCAAGGGAACTATTTATGTTTTCTTCCATAAAAATGTTATTTTGAAAAAATTTCGTGGTATATTTGTGTTCTTTCACGGGAATTTCACATCTACAGTAAGCTCACATTGCATGTTGCCTTTTCAGGTCACTGAACAACTCATGGATGAAAAGCTTGGCCGGATGGTAACACGTGTAGTTCTTCCCCGTGTTGTCATGCACTCACGACATCATTATGGGGTAAGTGCTGTGCAGCTTACCACATTTCCAAGGAAATGCTTGCATCGTCAAAATACTCTCCTTTCCTATTATCACAACCCAAAAGCCAACAAAGGTTTGATAAGTTTTCCTTCTAGCAGGCATTCTCTGAAAATTTTACAGGTTTAGAGCTTGAAGATGGGGGAGGACGTGGCACATCAGGTATTCTTTTTATATTCTGTGAATGCTTTTCAATTTCAAGCAGTGTTTACTTTTATATTTAATTTCGCTATAAATAGATTGTAGACATCTTGATTGTCTTTGAAGCACTTGCATCAACACCTATCTCTGAAAATCAATCTGCAGTAAATGACAGGATGTTAATTTAGGGAAACAGAAATACTGAATGAATGACATGTGGAAAATGTTTATACCAGTTTGAGGAGCAATAATCTATTGTTACTATCTGACGCGTGCCATATTCTAGCTAAAAATGTGGTAATTCTTAGCAATTTAGTGATTGTTAGTTATCTGGGAACTTGGCTGCAGGGTCACATTGGGAAAAGAGGCTTCTGATGAACGAGATAATGACAGGATCCGTGGATACAAGATCGGTAGTTTCAAAAATGACACTAGCTCTATTGGAGGATAGTGGTTGGTACCGAGCTAACTATAGCATGGCAGATCATCTTGATTGGGGTCGAAATCAAGGAACTGATTTTCTTACTTCCCCTTGCAACCTCTGGAAGGGGCCATATCATTGCAACACTACCCAGTTGTCAGGCTGTACATACAACAGGGAGGCAGAAGGTTATTGCCCAATTGTAAGTTACAGTGGAGATCTCCCCCAGTGGGCTCGCTACTTCCCGCAGGCAAATAAAGGTTTGTTCTTAAGCTTGCTATTTCTAGCACTTTATTTATGCTCCGTGTTCAAATTCTGCTAGTCTATGATTATGCAGTTATAAAATTTCCTGCTCTTATATATGTTGTTGTAAATTGATGTTTTTAGGAGGTCAAATATTGTTAACCCCTGTTTTTTTTCCCCATGTAAATTGGAATGGCAGTCTGTCCTTCAAGATTCTCGCATCAAACTAAGCCTAGATTTCATGTCGTGTTTAATCGTTGAGATCCAGGAGATCATCTCCTTAACCACATGTTTCTCCCATTATTCCATATGTCATCTGAGATCCTCATTTAGTGGCTTCAACTTATGGAGACTTTGCTTTGATTCAAAATCTTGTCAAGATAATGTTTTTTTTCCTCAATTATTTCTACACAAGTCTTTGGGTGTCATAAGCTGCTTGTAACAGCTGGCCATGCTTCAACATATATGCATTTGAACAAGGTTGTGATTGTTTCAATAAATCAATATCCTTAAGCAAGTTGGATTGGTCCTTAATTTGATAATTCGTTTTACTTACTTCAATTGGTCATCACAGGCGGGCAGTCCTCACTGGCCGACTACTGTACTTATTTTGTGGCATACTCCGATGGATCCTGTACAGACTCTAACAGTGCAAGAGAGCCAGATAGAATGTTAGGTGAAGTGCGAGGAAGTAGGTCCAGGTGAGATTTTAGATTAGAGCCTCTTCTTGGGTCTAGTTGAAGAGTTGAAGCAACAATATACTGATCATCTGTTTTAAAATAATGCATGTAGGTGTATGACCTCATCATTAGTACGTTCTGGGTTTGTCCGGGGCTCAGTGACCCAAGGAAATGGTTGTTATCAGCACAGATGTGTGAATAACTCTCTTGAGGTATGCATCAGAGCTCTGATACAGTTAATATTTTCCTGCATGCCATGCTGTAGTTTAATAGATGCTAGTGTGATCCGTTTAGTTGTCTGTGGAAGCTTCTGAGCTTCTAACTTTACATATAAACTGTAATTTCCTCAACAAATTATGAGTTTCTGAGAGGGTTGAAAAGATGAATTAATGAAATTTGTGCAATTGTGTAAGCTGTTATTGACTTGTGATGATTTGGAGATTTGCAAGTATTTAATCTCTGTTCTTATGACCTATGAACTTTTAAGTTTTCCTAAACTTTCCAGAAAATAACATTTGTGTCGAGGAATTCAGTCACAGGGTTTAGCAAACTTTCACTATGGAGGTGTGTGAGTCTGTAGGATGTCCATTGAACATACTTATCCATCCAATTTCCCTCTTTGACATGGAATAAGGCACCAGATTGCACAACACGAGCTTCTTGCCTCTTACATGGCGCTGTTGTTTACTAAGGGGATGGTCTGACGAGACTTGAATGTCTATTTTTAGGATTTTGAAAATAATTGGTACTTTTGTGCTGCTACTAAAAAGCAGGGTGTGTTTTTCAATGTAATTCTGATGACCCTCTTTTTTAGGTTGCTGTGGATGGTATTTGGAAAGCGTGTCCAGAAGCTGGAGGACCAGTTCAATTCCCTGGATTTAACGGTAGTTATTTATTTGTTTTTAAGCTGATTGATCACATTGAATTGTGAAGCCTATTCATCCTTGTATTTTTTGTTGTTTTGTTCTTGCCTGTAGGGGAGCTGATTTGTCCTGCTTACCATGAGCTCTGCAGTACAGGTTCCATTTCTGTACCTGGACAGTGCTCCAGTTCTTGTGATTTTAATGGAGACTGTGTAGATGGAAAGTGTCACTGTTTTGTAGGATTTCATGGTCATGATTGTAGTAAACGTAAGCTCCTATAAAGGTTTCAATATACCAGTTTGAAATCAGTGGATAGGAATCTTGGTTTCATTGACTTCTATTTTTGCAATTCTGTAAAGCATTTCTTTCATTCTTTTGCAGGCTCCTGTCCAGGGAATTGCAATGGCCAGGGCAAGTGCCTTTCAAATGGGATCTGTCAATGTGAAAATGGTTACACTGGCATTGACTGCTCTACTGGTGATGTGATCTTTCTCGGAGAAGCCTGATAATGTTCCTCCCAAGTATTATCTTTCTAATTTTGCTCTTTGCTATGATATGCAGCTGTTTGTGATGAACAATGCAGCCTACATGGTGGGGTCTGTGACAACGGAGTTTGTGAATTCCGTTGCTCAGACTATGCAGGCTACACTTGTCTGAACAGCTCAACTCTGCTGTCCAGTCTTTCAGTTTGCAAAAATGTACTGGGGAGTGACAGCCAACACTGTGCACCCAGTGAATCAAGCATACTTCAACAGCTAGAAGAAGTTGTTGTCATGCCCAACTATCACCGATTGTTCCCAGGTGGTGCTCGGAAATTATTTAATATCTTTGGCAGCAGTTACTGTGATGCAGCTGCCAAGCGACTAGCCTGCTGGGTAAGTCACCCACCTCTTTCTTCATCAATCTCCTTCCCATCAATTTATAAAATATTTGTCATGCATGATGATGATTTATTGCATGGGTTAAAATTTGTCCACATGAATGCCAGATCTCTATCCAAAAGTGTGACATGGATGGTGACAACAGGCTCCGGGTATGTCATTCAGCATGTCAGTCCTATAATTTAGCTTGTGGAGCATCACTTGACTGCTCGGACCAAACCCTCTTTAGCAGTGAGGGGGAAGGGGATGGTCAGTGCACGGGCTCTGGTGAGATGAAAGTATCATGGTTTAGTCGTCTGCGGAGTAGTTTGTTTTCAAGTAATACTTCGTCCAGAGGAGTGTCTGTAAAATATAGGCAGCTGTAGTTTATTTCCCCTTCGATTTTTTCTTAATTTTTCTAGGGCTCAATTGTAGGAAAGGTGGCACGATGAGCACGTGCCCTGGATGTGGGTTTGGTCTTGTGCTCCACCCTCGTTTAAAGAAATTGGGTGGCAGTGGCATTGGCTTTCGAAAATGAAGCCGCTTGTAGAGAAATTTGGAAATGTATGTAGAAAGAAAACAACAAAAAAGAAAAAAAAAGAAAGGAAGGTAAAAAGCTTTGTTGACGAGTGATTAGAGGATTGGCCGAAGGCCTTTATAGGAAAGCCTTGTCTACTTTGTTTCTTCCCCCAATTTTTTCTTTATAATTTTGCCAAGTGTCACCTAATGTTCAGTCGGATACAGGGTTTTGAAAGTTAACGCGTCAGATGAAAATGGTGGTTATGCCAATCGAACCCATATCTCAAATTATACGTTGCCTGCCTGTAACCTGCCTTCTTGATCTGTACTTAGTGGATTCCTTGTTCGTTTGGCTAGCAATGTGGTTCTGATTTGTGAAACTGCAAGTTTTATGATGCAGTCTGTCGACAGTCAGTAGACCCGTCTACCTTCACCATTGAAGCTCCACCAGTATTCTAGAATTTCTCCATTTCGGAGATCAAAATGCTTCAGAAACTCGGTTCTTGCTTCCACTGCTGGAGAGTCTTAAGGTGGTATTTGTGGCTTTGGTGGTGAGGTAGAAATTACTTGTTTTTTTTTTATTCTTCTTGTATAAAAACTACACAGTACCAAGTTCTTCTAAAATGTAATCCAAGTAGGCAGTCTGGTGATTGGTCTTTGTGATTCCAAGAGGTTAAACAAATCTGCAGAAGAAAAACCGTCTGTGCTCTCTTAAGATTGCCCTGATACGCTTGTTCGTAAATCATACTTATTCGTTTGAAGAGAAAGGAACGTACGGTGGCCCGCCAATACAAGCTCTAACCGTACACGAGCCTTGGACTCGGACTAGACTTCTCAATACTCCTTGTTCAAATGCTATAGCTAATCCTTGTTTAGTTTGTTTTCAGTCTATTTGCACCATCTAGGCACTCTTGTAGCTTGATCCCTTCTTATCTTTTGCTTTGTAGCAGGGACTCTCTCTCTGAATATAAAAAAATGGGTTTGGGTGCGTTTATGCTTCTTGTTTAGCTGGGTTTTGGTGGCTGACTATGAAATCATGGGCTAATGGCTTGAACTGTAGGTTTTTAAGTAGAACCGATTAGCCTCCTACAGGCTTTTTAGCAGCTTTCACCATGGTTATTAAACACTAATGAACTCAACTTTCAAATGATCATTTGAGTTGGTTTTCTTTCAAAGTGTTTTGAATATTGACTATGCTTATAACAAATAATTTAATGGATTAAAAAATTACTTATTTGACCTTGTCAAACATCTCGGTCAAGATCTAGTCAAGTAAATTTTAATTAAAAAAATTTATTAATTGAATGGTGTTGAGCACTTCCATTCAATTCCAACCAGAGAAGCCAGCCTTGAGCCAAAGGAACCTTTAGAACATTTAAGAAAACTATAATACTAACACATAATATTATCAACAAATTAATTATAACAACCAATAATACAAGAAAGAAAAATGCTAAATATGGTCATATGATAATCTTGAGAAAAATGCTTGCTTGCAAATGTATGAATTCCCACATAGAAATAGATTGTATTCTTCATAAAATAATCTACCAAGAAACATGACAGGAAATTATCCAGAACCACTCGGACAAAATGTGATCAAGTAATCAGAACCCGTGCAAGTACAAGTACTTGAGGCATCATCATAAGCATAACTATATGCTGTCGGGCAAGCATTTTTGAACATCACCGAGTATTGCGTTGGCGAGCAAGTCTGTGGCGTGGCATGATCGGCAGTACAGCAAAACTCGGGGGCGTTAAAGGCTGCGCAAGCACTCTTGCAAGCAACTGTAGAGCCAGAATCCACGACTCGGAGCTCCGCGGGGCAGTTCCCATTAAGATCCGTAACACAACCCGCATATTGACAATCACCGTAGCCACCCAATGCCTTGACGCCTAAGCCAACATTGTAACCATCCACGAGACTAACATCATAAAAGTCCTTGTCATTCGGGCTTGTCCCAATAGTAAATTCCACAAGACTGACGGGAGGAGCACCACCACCAATACAGTTTAGAGTGCCACCACAGTCACCAGTTACGCACTTTCCACTGCCTGATTCATCAAATACGCACCCAGTTCTGGCCCAAAATCGGCCTGACCAACCGGGTGGAGCCTGGAACTGGATTGAGGCACCAGGTGCCAACGTAAAACCACCATCACCAAGAGTGGCAGCTCCATTCCCAGAGAGAGTTCCTGGCCATAAGGTGTAGCTGCACTGGTTTTGGAGAGTAAACACGGTGGCATTACCTACTTTGCCTGCAAGAAATCAGCCATAGACATCAGTTCTTGTAAATACGGCAACTTATATATATATAATCATCTCGTAGTTAATTACAACTTGGAATGGTTAATTTGCTAATTAATTTAGCTGCAATCTAATGACCACAATATCAATCAAGAATCCAAGATTTTTTTATCACTGGCAATCTCTAAATACATGCATATATATGATCTTTCAACATGATTTTTTTCCTTCAAAAAACAAGACTCTAGTCCCAACATGGAGATGTCATGAGATATTTGAGAGCTAATGCTTTACCTGTTACGAAGAGAAGGAGCAGAAGATAACACAAAGAGATTGAGGAAATCGCCATTGGTTTCTGAGAGGAAAGAAGAAGATGGGGATGAAGAGAACAAGCAGTTGTGTGTAAATATAGAAAATACTAATGGGAAGGTTAGAGTGGTTGTAGTTGGGATCGTGGAAGTTATTGTAGAAGGCTTTGAATTTTATATCTATGTCCATACCCTTATCTTTCTGAGCTGAAAATTTTAATTCGTTCCAATCTTTTCGTGATTAAATTTCAAGATTTTAGGTTCTTCCTCGTCGACGGCATGTGCTATTATTTTACCCAATCAAAGTACTAATTTAGATTTGATTGCCTTTTCTGTTTCGTCCTTTCTTTTCGTGCCTCGATTTCAAGATTTTAGGTTCTTTTCCCCATTGATGGCATGTGCTTTTATTACCCAATCAAAGTACTAATTTAGATTTGATTGCCTTTTCTATTTCGTCCTTTCTTTTCGTGACTTCACATTATGATTTTTTTTTTGTTTTTGTTTTTGGAGAAACTCTTTGTGTGTGAGAACTAGTTGTGTAATGTAATGCCATGAATCATTTCACATATATTATACATGAGATAATTGGATGGGAAGAGGCACTAATTAATTATACTATGCATTCCCAAATACTATTTTGAAACTCCCCGTGGATTTATCCGATGATATAATGACCTGAACCTTAATTAAGGTTTTTTTGGACTGCCTAGCTATGTATGTAGTTGACTTAGAAAAGCTTTAATAACTTGACATCTCAATTACAATTATGTTTAGACTAGATCTCTTAACTATGTTTCCAATTTAATAGTTAAATTTCCATAATTAGTTTTTTTCCAGCACTAATTATATAAGTAATTAAAATAAGGTTTGTTTTCCCACTCAATCGTGCTCTCATATATATAGATTTTAATTAGATCATGCTCCACGTATTTATAATTACATTTGCAGTAATGTAGTTTGTTGCCTGGTTAGTCTTTTTCCGCTGTAAGACCGCCCATTTCTTTTCGAGATCATGGTCTAACGTGGGGTAATGGGTTCTTTTTTGGTAGAACAGGTTCTCGATCTGCTGAAGCTTTTAACTAATTAACATCCATGCCGAGCAATTCATGAATAAATAAATAAATAAATAAATCCATGTTGAGTCAAGTGATCAACCAGGTGCATGCAATGTGATCAATCTGACAGCAAAATATATAGTCCCTAAGAAATAAAAATAAAAATTATTTCTGAAACAGAAATTAGATTTAAAGAATTTGCAGAATCAAACACTAACTACAAATTACTAGGCACAACTCAAATTGTTTTATTTTAATGAATCTACGTTATGTTATTGGCATGCTAAGTTACAATTTTTTTGACGATTAAGAACCTGTTTGTTTTTGTGTTTTTGTGGTGGAAAAATGTTTTTGAAAAAAATTAATTTTTTTTTTAAAATTATTAATTTTTAAGTGTTTATAGATTGTTTTGAAATGTTGGTACCAAAATAAAATTTTAATATATATATATATATATTATTTTATTATATTTCAATTATTATCATAATACAAAATACTAAATGTACTCTAAATATTCGGATGTACAGTCAAATTGCTTTTTTTTAAAAAAAATGATAAAAGATATCCATAGTCAACTTGCTTGCCTGCTTGTATGAGTAAAAGTGATTTGCCTCTTCTATGCGTCTAGTTTTTGCAGTTTATGCTAATTTCACGTCATCCACTTCTTATTCAGCCAAAGGAGCTAGGGCCTTGCTCCATTAAAACATGATCAAAGCACACGAACAATGAAGCTAGCTAGAGCTACTAATTGACTGGAAAGAAGCAAATGTTCACTGGCAATAAGGGAAGCCTGACTGGCAACGGGTCTCGAAGAGGGGCAGTAGAAAAATGATTCAGAAAATAAGAAACCATTGCTTTGGCTGGAGCTGAAAGAGTATCGAGTCACATGAGAACCTGGTATCACCCCCTAGACAAAAAGAATCAGATCAGAAATATTTGGCTCGTTTTGAACATCGAAGCATAAAAATTGCTGAAGGTTAACCCGTCACGTGGCAAACATCAGCACTACTTCCCACTCTCACACGTCCTAAGGCCAAGGCAGTTAACATGCATGTGCTAGCTTCCACTTCATCCCAGGAACAAGCTCACTAAACCCTCCCTCCCCATATTTTATTAAAGCTCTGCTAGATTATTTACCAACTTCTTATATAAAAAAAATGAAAATGTGTTTTAATTGAAAAAAACGTAAAATAAAATGTTTCTGGATGGTCCCAGCTGAGGATTGAAACACTATCGTCTACACTGGAAATTACTTGACAATTAGTGTGTATAAACTAACCTGTTTTATTATCTTTGATTCAATGTTCACACTCAACTTGTAGTTTTCATGTTCTAAATAGGCTTGGAGCTCGAATCTCGTCGTTGTAACACGACCCCATCAATTAGTGACAAGCAAGTATCGAACTTCATAATCGCTCAATGTCCACATTCCCTTCACAAGATATGGTCAGCAATAAATCTCTCCGTTCTTTTCCCTTCAACGTAATGATAAAAGACCTGCACGTGGTAGCTTGAATGGAATGAACTATCTTGTCGGCCAAGAGATCATAAAGCCTTTCAGTTCACACAACATCAATGTAATGTTTGCTTGCTTGCTTTGACACAAAGACACAACAACACGTAACCTTGTGTCACATACTAGCTATTTCATCACACGATAGACCTTTGCCCACCAAAAACGTGTATCCACAGCTTAATCAGGCAAACAATTGTATTTTTAAAATGATTTTGGTTTTTGATCTATTAATTAGAGAGGTTCAGCTATAAGTCTAAAGCAGGAAAAAAGACAGCCTATGTATGAACCAATATAATGTGATTAGTTAGACAGAAGATGGCTCATCACCTAACAGGTTAGAAATTCTTGTTGAAAGGTCGCGTCGCATCACAGTTTCATATGAAACCTAACACACGGACACAAATTTTATATGGTTGAAATAGTTCCAACCAAATGTTTCGAATTTACCAGATATTGATTTGTCATTCAGGTGAATCTGGTGACTCTGAACCACTTCCCTTCTCTTTTTGCTTACTTCTGTTGACAAGATCAAATGTTGTTGATCTACAAATGACAAAAGGCATATCGACTGCAACTGTTTTTATCATGTACAGCGATGGCATCAAGGACCCATTTTTTTGGAATGTTTTCATGTCTATTCAATATGCAGATGGTAAGGAATTGTCAAATTGGGATATGGGGTGGAAGATGAGTAGAGAAACGGTAAGCAGAAGATATGGGCAGGTAATGCAGCATTGAATCGTCATGATAACACAGGCATCCTAAGCCGTGCCCTCTTGCTTCTCTATTGAAGCAAATCCTAGTAATGTCACCACTTTTTTTCCCATTTTAGAAAGATTTCTTTTCAACTGGGAATATTAGGAAGAATCTTTTTTGTAAAATCTCATCTATTAATAACTTTTTATTCCAACATAGAACGAAAAGGACAATATACAGGATGGGTAGAAGAAGTTGTGATACTTGACCCGACCCATGACCCGAAACTGCGAGATATAAAAGAATACACATCCTTAGAATTAATTAGGGATCTAAGACAAGAGTATAAAGGTTTGAGTTCTTTGAGTCCTATATTTTGTATTTAATATCTTGTATATTTAGCTAAGAATGTATCTATCAAAAATATATACAATAGGCTATTTGTATTCGGCTCAATCCTTTTAGTAAAAGATTGGGCCGAGTTTAATTTAATTACAATTCAATTACGATAATGAACATTAATTAGTGGATTACAACGTATCCATTGCTTGGAATTCAAATTTAATCTCCTTCCATACAACAATCAGTGGATTGAATTGCACAACAAAAAATTCATCTTCTCTAAGCTTCAAACCCTCCAGTGCAAATCAGTTTATTTTTCCGATGATGGGCTGGGCTGGAGAGATCAGGGCTTTGCTAATTCTTACAGGACCTGGGTGAAAGACAGCATACCTAGTATTGGGCTAGGCAAGACTTGAATCCACATCTTGCGTGTAAAACTAAGATAGCCCAAATCCAGCCCAACGAATCAGATGTATTGGTGATTCTTTATAGCAGAAGCTGCAAGCTAGCAACTTCGGAGTAGGATGGTTGTCACTGAGATGAGATCCTATTCTGAGAACTCTAATGCAGAAAGCGAGAGACATAGACAGGGAACGTAACCTGACTGAGAACTGACACTTAGGAAGTAGAGAGAGAACCTGAGTGTATGAAATCAAGTTACACAGCGCACAAAAGCACTAGCGAGACTCTTAGTGAGAACTTGCGCGGATAGGGCTGGTTCTTTACAGCACGGAAGTGCAAGCTAGCATAGAAGAACTTGAGAGCTGACTCTTGGTGGGGACTAGAGCTGACAGCTAACCCAGCCTAATAGCAAGGGTTGCTATGCTCCATCTTAACATTTTACATCGCATAACACCATGGTTTTCAGGGCATTCAAGTGATGAAGCATTTCTATGCTTCATGTCAAAACATTTTGGCGGTAAACTTTCATTCTTTAAAACCTAGGCAGCAAACAGTTCTGTCATAGTGCTCAAATAATATATCAGAACAGTATACTGAAATAGAACATTTGATCATATTGCTTCTATGTTCACAAGAGACCTTAACTGTAAGTCTGACCATCTTCTATAGCAAAACTATTAATTTCTTGCACTAAGCAATGCTATATCAAATTCGTAATGGGTAATGGCCGGAAGTTAAAGTGAGTAGCTGAAGCAAGGTAGGCACATGCTAAACTCGCATATGTTTTGAACCAAACGGATGAAAAAAATGTAAGATAAATGAACAATGCAGTCAATAAAATTACCACAGTGAAATTTACCAAGCATTTCAGTGTAGAAAGTTCTTGTTCAGTTCCTTCATTAGGGAAATGGCCTCGAGCTTTGAAGTCTAAAAGCAACTGATCCTTGAGCTGGAACCTATCCATTAACCATGTAGCAGCCTCGGCATCAGAAGCTGGGATATCCTTAACAGGGATCCGCCGGACATGAATGTGAACTTCTGAAGGATCTGTCCCGAATACGTTGTCCAGAAAGGTAGGCAATTGGTGCTTATATGCGATACTGACATCATAAACTGCAGCATAGGAAACATGATTAAGTATATAGTAACTTGCAGAAGGAGCCATAAAAAGAGAGGAAAAAACTGAATTCTTCTCATCAAGCAATAAAGGTCATGATGTTGGGATGAACTTAATAGAATTCCAGAATTGATGAGGTAATACTTAGCAGCAGTGATGCACTGATAGTGAGACAGGCTGCTTTTTAAAACAGTATGGAATCAAATCAAATATATATATATATATATATATATATATATATATATTCTTGAGAGAGTGTAAGCCACACATTATATTATCAAAAGCATATGACCACGGCACTGACAGGAAAAAAAATTATTTGAAAAGAACCTGCATCCAAGGAATTCTGTAGAACTTCCAAGCATACAGCAAAACCCCTTGTTTTAGGAAGTAGAACGTTTGCCAGCACAGGAAGTCCAACTTCACTGGCAAACTTTTGGCTCTTCTGGCATTTCTCTTCACTGCCAAATATTAAAAAAGGGAGATCCCACCAATTACTCTATGTAAGATATCTGATTTTAGTAGCCAAATATCTTTGATAAAAATTAAGCTTAATGTTATGAGTAAATATGCCTGCATAAAGAATACATAGGAGATTAAAGTACCTAAAATCAGTTCCTTCAGGGAAAAGTGCTAGCCACAAGGGATCTCGAGAATCCTTGAAAGTCGAAAGCATTTGACGCATGGCAGGTTCATCAACTTCCCACTTCCTCTCAACTGAAATGAACTCCAAAATATGGAATCCCCACCCAAAGACAGGTAGTTTCATCAAGCTGCTCTTGAGTATATACTTGATGTAGCCCAGGCACCCCTTCCGCAATGCTAAGTTCCACAAGTACATCCAATCAACCTCAGTTCTGTGATTAGCAATTATCAAAACACGTTCCTTAGGCGGAACTAAATCTCCAGAAAATACAACTTTGGTCCCATTTATCTTTTCAAATAGAAAGGGCCACAAAGCTAGCCAAAGAGCAAAGAGGAAGGATGTTGCTTTTCTACAATAGTGTATGCTGAAAAATCGCATCAAGACAGCTGCAACAGGTGCAAAATACACTACAAACATAAAAGCAGTAGAAAGATACACCAACAAACATATAAGACCCCTTATCAACCTAAAAGGAGTTAAAGGGAAATGCTTTAGTCTATCATCGGATTTGAGAGGCTTGAAAGTTTCTTCCATCTCCTTTCCAGATTCAATAGCAACCACCTCCTCCAATGCCAGCTGCAATACAATGTGCCTGAAGAATCATTTGAGATATTCCTCAACCTCATTATTTTACAAAGAACAAGCTAAAAATCCAAATGAGAACAAAATATAGAAAAAAAAAATGCACGAGCACATAATACCATGCTGCTAATCATTGTCAAACAGCCAACTGGAATTAAAAAATGAACACAAGAACTCCAGTTCACAGGTCAATCCATGGTAAAGTCACAAACAAGATTGCATTCTTTCTTCAATAAAAACCCTCTCGTGTGAAAAAACCATGGCTACTGAGGCTCTTGAATGTCGGTGAAACAGAAATTCATGTGCCGCAAAAATGACGGAGATCATCCCGTTGAGGCCAGTTCCCCAACTAAAACAAACAGCCCCATTTCATGTTAGCACACCGCGAGGGGGGGGGGGGGGGGGGGGGGGGGGCCACAATTTTAAGTTAAGATAACCAAGCTCCCTCAGCAGGAAATTGATCCTTAATCTAGTGATCCCAAATTTGGGTGGCGCACCCATCCTATCGCAAAAAAATGGAAGACTTAATGCGATTCAGCCCCACTGTGTGAGGATTTCATAGAAGTAAAGGTTGCTATACATAACAAATAATGGTTGACTCTAAACATCCTAAGTAGTAATTACCTACAATTCCCACTGTATGACATTCATAAGTTAATCTCGGCCATCAAGCTATAGTCCTTCAATTAAAACTACAATTAGCATAGACAATTATATTAACAATTCCAGTGTAAGACATTCTATCCAGTCCTGATTTTCATAAACAACACAATTGCCTTTTTGGTTAAGCTAAGCAAGCACCTACTCATTCTCTAAACCTCAAAACCGATAGATTCACATTCCTAAGACTAAGACAATATCGTTCATAATTAAATTGGAACCTAGACATCAAAAATCATAAACTCCATCAATTCAAACACGAAGACACCCCATTGTAAGCTTAAATAGTTCGAATCTGAAAGAGCGGCATAAAATTAAGAAAACGATCTGGGAATTGAAGTAGAACTGAATTGAACGATGAGTTACCTGGTCTCTGGATAGAGAGAGACAGAGTCAAAGAGTTTTAACTAGACTGAGTTGTTATCGAGAAGAAGATAAAAATAAGAGAAGTGCACGCGAAACAGAGAGGGCAGAGCCAATAAAATAGGAAGAATTTTGGCATCTAGATTCGTAAAGATCGGCCAGAGGATAATCCCACCGCATCGCATCAGTTTATTAAAGAGGTGTGCGGTATTTTTAAAGTATTTTTTTATTTTAAAATATATTAAAATAATATTTTTTTTATTGTTTTTATGTCAACCTGTTAAAATAATTTAAAAACAAAAAAATTAAATTTTACACAATCCAAACACAATATTAAATAAGGTTTGTTTAAAAATATAATAAAAATTAAGGATGTTTAAAAATATAATAAAAATTAAGGATATTAATTACAATTTATCTTTATGCACAAGCCTCACTTGTAGAAGTTAGATGTTCTTGTTTTCTCAGTTCAATTTAATGTTAGGTCAGATGTCAATCTATTTTAATTTTTTTAAGAAAAAAATCTTGTTTTAAAAAAAATTAAATTAAGTTGATCTCATCTACGATGAGTAATTTTATAATGTTTAAAGTTTAATTAGTAATATTATATTATTTTTTTAAAAAATAAATAGAATAACTAGAAGATAAAAATTATAGTAAGATATATTTTTATTATTTTAGATGAGATGTGAATTTTTTATTTTTTTTTATTTTTGTGATTGTTTATCTTTTTCTTGAGATAAATTTCAGATGATAACTGATAAATTATTATTAACTATTTTCACAAATAAAATTAATTATAAATATAGTACTTAGCAGCTATTATTCCAGCTCCAGCAGTTTCGTCTAGGAACATTAAAAAAAAAAAAAAAACAATGTGTCGGGGGTTAATTACCAACCAAAGAGCTTGCGTGGTAATTAAATTGTCCAGGCAGATATTTGTGTTTCTTGTTTCTAGAAACGGCAACGAGTCAACTAAGCGTGCTTTATTTTTATGGACCATTTTATCTTATGGCTACGAATTTGGGTTTGTATAATGGTACGGATGGTCAGGCAGCCGCCAGAGATTTCCTGATTCCTAGTCTGATTTGCTTCCAGGA
>Ga0325402_1001878_pt1 | contig 17907 bp, 16 predicted proteins | sample PopdelMetagenome_22_FD_207212 | JGI IMG/M metagenome (GOLD analysis project Ga0325402, IMG submission 207212) | Populus deltoides microbial communities from Bellville, Georgia, United States - Xylem-PdKOR-R3 | ecosystem: Host-associated > Plants > Phyllosphere > Stem > Wood/Secondary xylem... | reverse complement strand
TTTTAAAATTATTTTATAACTTTAATTTCAAAAGCATTCTTAACCAAACACATTAAACTACTTTTTATTCAACCTTAATTTCAACCACAGTTTTAACCAAACACCTATTTTTTCAAACCAACCTCAATTAAAATTACTTTTTATAAAACAATTTTTTTCAAACCACAACCACAACAGCTACCGCAATACCAAACACACTCTAAGTCCTACAGTTTCTTTCTGTCTGCCTCTTCCAACATAGGAAGGAGTACGGTGACAGTAGGGATCAAGAGAATTTATTTTTTTGCAGGGTGTTCAAGCTTTGAACGACAAGTCAGTTGTTTTGTTTTTATATATATTTTTCAATAATTTTAATTTTTAAATTTTTAATTTGGAAATTAAATTATTTTTTAAGTGTTTGTTTAATGTTGATAAATGATAATGGGACTAAATAGGAGGGTTTTTTTCTTCTTCTTCTTTTTTTTTTTCCTGTCAGTAAGGTAATTGCAAACCAAACAATGAAGAGATGATTTATTGTTGTAATTACAATGGTACTCGGTGCAAAATTTAGCCCGGTAAATTTTTTAATAATTTAATATTAATTAATTCATTTTATATTTGATAATGAATTATAATATAAATGATGTTAATATTTTTTTCTCGGGAAAGTTTTGTATTCTGACCTTTTCTATATAAAAAAGGAGTTTCAATTACATTTTAACAATAAATTCAATCATTAAACTTTGATTGATGTATTCATTTAAATTTAATTTTGATGGTAAAATATTCAACTTGCTGATTTCCTTTTTTGAAAAAATAAATAAAACACCCAGATAATATTCGAAATCAATTCAAGTAGTATTCCGAGTTTTTTCTATGTAAAAACAGCATCTTGGTTAGATTTTAACAATTAAGATATTTAGTGAAAATTAAAATTTAGATTTTAACAATTAAAAGATTTAGTCAAGTTTAAAATAATCATTCCCAACAAATTAAGAAATTTACTTCGATCAATATATCATAGTGTCACGCTTGACACACTTAGCCTACTATCAATCTCTTTACAACTATAATCACTAAACTTGGATTAATATGTTCAAATGAATTTTAATTTGATGAATTAATAGCCCATTCAGTTCAATTTTATATCTAGATCAGTTCATCGTGTAAGTTGATTAGCCTAGTTAAATAAATTTAGTAGTAGGGGTAAGAAAAAAACTGAAAAACCGATTAAATCGAGAACATTATAAAAAAATAATCGAGAAAACCGAACCGTGAAAAAAACCGATTAAAATTTTGAAAAAACCGAGCCAAACCAGTTCGAACAGGTTTTTGTCAAAAAAACGAACCGAACTGAACCGAAACCGATTGGTTTAAACTGGTTTTGATTTTCTTTTAAAAAATTTTGATTTGGTTATTTTTTTTGATAAAAACCAAACCGAACAAAAAATAATCACCCCTGAATTTTATCAAATCCAACTACCTAATCTCCTTTGTTAAAAAAAAAACACTCAAATAATATTCAAAGTCAATCCATATATTATAATACTCGAAATCAATTCTATATATAAAAAACTCGTTTTAATTAGATTTTAACAATAAATTTAATATTAAATCCTGAAATAGTCATTCCCAATAAGTTAAAAAATTTACTTCAACCAATCAATATATTATAATGTTAACAGTCAACACACTAAATTTTCCGCAACTATAATCATTGGATTATTATTTTCAATTTTATTTAAACTTGATGAATTAATAGCTCATTCAATTTTATGTTTTTTTAGATTATAAAATATTATTTTAAATCTATGAAATTGGTTAAAAGTGACTAGGTTACATCAAATTCAATCAACTAATCTTCTTTGTTAAAAAAAATCAGATAATATTCAAAGTCAAGAACAATACAATAATCTCATTAATAGAAAAAATTGTGTTTTCATTGTATGATTTAAGGGTTGATTGAGTATATGATTATGGTTATTTTTTAAAGTATTTTTAACTCGTAAATATATTAAAATAAAATATTTTTTTATTTTTTAAAAATTATTTTTAATATTAGCACATCAAAATAATTTAAAAACACAAAAAAATATTATTTTCAAGTAAAGAAAAAATAATTTTTTTAAATTTTTTTTAATGATATTTTTAAAATATAAAAACAGACAAAGTTTTAATATGTTTACCATATTATTTGATAGATTTAAATTATAACTAAAAAATATTTAAAGAAAAAATTAATAAATACTCCATGAGTGATGTGGTGTTTGATCCTACGTTTCAGTTTGAATCTTTTAAAATCCTGATATTTTAAAGTTATTTTTTTATAATTTTAGAATTTTTTTCACATATTAATATTAAAAAATTATTTTAATATATTTTTAAATAAAAAATAATTTTAAAAATAAGCTTCAAATACTATTTGATTATTTGATAATGCAAAGAGAAAGCGCGTGCTATGCAGCGCTCTTTTCTGTTACTAATAAATAAATAAAAAATCTCAAGTACCCACCAATATCATTAGATTCTCCAAAGTCCAAACACTCCCTTATAGCCCACCGCTTTCTCTCCTCCCTCTCAATCCCCACCCTCCCTCTCTCAATTTTTTATTTGACTTTTTATCCGGATCTCAAAAATTCCCAATTTTATTAACTTCAATTCAGGGTTTTTAATTAAAAAAAAGGAAAAAAAATCAACAGATTAGGGTTTTTTTTCCGATCTGCTAATCTTTTTATTATTTCAATTTTGTGTTTTATTTTATTTGTTCGGGGGAATCGGAATGGTGGGTTCTCAGAGTCCAAACGGAACTGCGGCGAAGAGGTACGGAATAATGAAACCAATCTCCGTCGCGGGTCCTACTGAACCTGATCTCCATCGAAATGCGGAATTAGAGAAGGTGACTAGTGGATAATCACAAAACTTTGCTCTTCATTCTTTTAATTAATTTTGCTTACTATTAATCCAATGATGTTTTTGGTAGTTTTTGGTTGATTCGGGTTTATACGAGAGCAAAGAAGAGGCTATGAAGAGAGAAGAGGTTCTGGGCCGTATCGATCAGGTAACAATATTCGAAATCAGTTTTCTTATTATTGTATTTTATGTGTACTGATTTGTTTTTTAATTAGATGGGATTTTTTTGTAGAAATTATTATGGTTTTGTGAAGAAGTTAATTTGTTGTTGCCGTAGATTGTGAAAGACTGGGTTAAGCGATTGACGCGTCAAAGGGGATATACTGATCAGATGGTAGAGGAAGCCAATGCTGTTATTTTTACTTTCGGGTCTTATCGTCTTGGGGTATATGTTTTCTTGTGCTTTATGATGACTCAATCTGTTTCCTCCTCTTTTTGTAGTTATTTCTGCACAGTTGTATGAATGCTTGAATATATTTGTTGCTTTTGGATTGCCAATATGTAGTTTTTAGCTCAATAGGAAATTGCAATAAGATTAGCAGATCGGAAAATGAAATGTTGATCTTTTTTGTTTGTTAATGTATGGAAGCGGTAATGAACTTAGGAAAATTGTTTTCTTGCCAATTCAATGATTCAATATGATGTTATACTGGCCTATTATTCCAAGCACGAACCTGATGTGGAACAATGATAAAAAGAATTAAAGAAGGAAAGAGAGAAGCTTTAGAGAAAGAAGCTAAGAATGAAAAGCAAATAAAGAGAATAAAAAGCCAGAAAAGAGAAGAATGGGAGTCGGAAAAGTATGCAACTCTGCAATTTTTATTCAATTCATCAAAAACTCCCTAACATTTAGAAAAGTATGATATAAATACTAAAACCCTAACTAGAACAAACAATTGGGTTTATAGCCTACTAAATAAAATACTCAACAATAATTAAATCAAGCCCAACAAATAAAGTCTAATTAATAATCTCAACTAAAAGTTAAAATAAATTAAACCAAAACATAAGCTAAGCCCAATCTTTCAATGGTGTGGGCTACCTTCCATCGTCTATGACCATACGAGTGTGTAAACAATGTCTTGGGTCTGGTGTCCCCACTAGAACCTTTCATAGTCTTGCTTGAGCCACCTGGCTGCAAGTGTGTCCTTGGCAAATACCTAAACCAGTGGCTGTGCGCCCAACTGCTTTGTCCTGCTTCACTTAAATCTTTGGGGTTTTAGTTGCAACCAACACTCATTCTGTGCTGTTTTAGTTTAGTTCTAGCTAATATTGTGGTGAAAGGATACTGCTGGCTTGTCTGCCCAGATGAAACAAAGTGGGCTTTTTAAAAATCATTCAAAAGTACACTAGAATTGTTAGGCTGTTGTTTCTGAATATGATGTAATCTTATTTTGTTACTTTAGTGATCTAATTACATTTTCTGTTGCATTTATGGCAATGATTACTGTTTTAACAGGTGCATGGTCCTGGGGCTGACATAGACACCTTGTGTGTTGGACCATCATATGTGAATCGAGAGGTGACTCATAAACGTGGCTTATTTTCTTTTAGTTCTATGGTATTTTGACTGACATGCTAAGTTGTTTTTTAGGGAGACTTCTTTATTGTCTTGCATGATAAGCTGGCTGAGATGGAAGAAGTTACTGAACTTCAGCCAGTTCCAGATGCTCATGTCCCGGTTATGAAGTTTAAATTCCAGGGAATATCAATTGACCTTCTTTATGCAAGTATATCCCTTTTGGTTGTTCCAGAAGTAAGCTCCCTAGTCTTTGAAATATCCATGTTATGCATTATTTTCTTATGCTCTTTAATTTTATTGTGGCACATGCAGAAAAGTTTTAACATTTATCACTTGGTATGGTTTGCCCCCCTCAACCCCCCCTCCTCTTTCCTCTTTTTCCTCATTTGTTGTTTCTCTCATTGATAATGAACTTCAGTAGCAAATCTGGAGTTCAGTGTTTCTTCTTTTTTTGATTTGAGATGCACTTTAATACTGAGAATGCTAATCTTTAACTCATAAAAAATCTCCTCTCTGTGTTTTGGTAAAATTTTCTAAGACCTGCTCCTCCCATCCTGTTTTACCACTCTAGCCCAATAGTAGCTACTTTTGACAATCTTGTAGGTTTTTGTAAAATATGCTTGGTGATTATTATACGTATTTTGTAAGAATCTTGTTTTGCATGGATTGCGGGGATGGGTTTGCCTTGTATAGCCGCTATCATCAGCTTTTGGAGTGTATTGTTGGTTTGTCTAAAGCTTCTTAGCTGATCGGGTCTTGTCAGCTTCAAGTTCTAGCATTTTTATCCTGTCATGAGTTTGGGGTAGCAAAGCCTATGATTTGATGTGTTTTAACATTCGAAGCACTGATTATTGTTGCTTGCTCAATTTGATCTGGAACTAACTTGTCAACAGGACCTGGACATCTCCAATGGGTCTGTGCTCTACGAAGTGGATGAGCAAACTGTTCGAAGTCTAAATGGGTGCAGGGTTGCTGATCAAATTCTTAAACTTGTTCCAAATGTTGAGGTGACTTATTGTATTCTTACTTATTTTACTATAACGATTCAGTGATTTGACAGTCATTTTAACCATTGAAAAAATTGTAGCACTTTCGGGCAACACTCAGATGTCTGAAGTTTTGGGCTAAAAGGCGCGGTGTTTATTCAAATGTAAGATTGGGCATCTTGATGAGTTATTCCAATTGCCATTTCACACTAAATTATGGTTTTCATCTTCTCCTTAAATGTTTAGGTTACTGGTTTCCTTGGTGGAGTAAACTGGGCTCTTCTAGTTGCCCGAGTGTGCCAGCTTTATCCTAATGCTATTCCTAGTATGCTAGTCTCTCGGTTCTTCAGAGTTTACACACAATGGCGTTGGCCGAATCCTGTGATGCTATGCTCAATAGAAGAAGATGCACTTGGGTTTCCTGTGTGGGATCCTCGCAAAAATCCTCGAGACCGGTTTCATCATATGCCAATAATAACTCCTGCATATCCTTGCATGAATTCTAGCTATAATGTGTCTACAAGTACTCTTCGTGTTATGACAGAGCAATTCCAAAGTGGTAACAGGATATGTGAGGTGAGAGCACAAGTAGCAATCTATTTTCCTCTACTTTCCTACATTATACTATTGATACTTTGTTGCTTTGTCACTTTGTTCTCTTTGCAGGAGATTGAGCTGAGCAAGGCACAGTGGAGTGCTCTTTTTGAGCCTTATCTTTTCTTTGAGGCATACAAAAATTACCTGCAAGTTGACATAGTTGCAGCAGATGCTGTTGATTTGCTAGCTTGGAAAGGCTGGGTAGAGTCTCGGCTTAGACAACTTACCTTGAAGGTAAGCATCTTACCTTGTAATCTTGTTGCAAGCTGATATACTCCTTTCAGTTTTCATGTTTTCTAACGTAGTAGTGAGTGTTTGTCTTAATTGAAGACAAGATGATCCAACAAAGTATGACAGCTGTCTTGCTTTACTTGCTGTCCCTTCCATGTGACATTTCTCAGATAGAGCGGGACACCGATGGGATGCTGCAGTGCCATCCTTATCCAAATGAGTATATAGATCCGTCCAAGCAATGCGCACATTGTGCTTTCTTCATGGGCTTGCAGAGGAAAGAGGGAGTGACTGGCCAGGAGGGCCAGCAATTTGATATACGGGGAACAGTTGATGAGTTTAGACAAGATATAAACATGTACTTGCCTTGGAAACCAGGGATGGATATATACGTCTCTCATGTTCGTAGAAGACAGCTTCCGGGCTTTGTTTTCCCTGATGGGTACAAGCGTTCTCGACCATCACGACATATGAACCAACAGACTAACAGGACTAGTGAAGATGTTGCAAGATCCCAGTCTGGGTCTGCTGAGAGACATGTTAAGCGGAAAAATGATTGTGAAATGGAAGATTTGAAGCCAGTTAAACCAGAGAAACGGGCGTCTACAAGCCCACAAAGACTGCAGTCTGTTTCTCCTTCTAGTAGTGCTGGTAGGTCTGGTGTGACATCTCTGGCTAGTTCCTGTGAAGGGGTTATATTAGGGTGTTCAACCATTGGGGACATTGTTAGCAACTGCGAGGATGTTGCTAGCAACTCCGAGGTTAGGTCAACTAGTGGGCAGTTAGAGAGTGAAAAAGGTAATTTGGGGGATGCTAGGCAGCTGGGTGTGACTGTCTATCAGGAGTCACCCTTAAATCGGCAGACCTCAATGGATGTACATGATTCACCAATAGTTAGGAATGAGCTAGAACCAGCTGATCATATGAATGGCTCAGAGCCAATGGGATTGATGTTTGATCCAATTACAAAGCAAGAGGTGGTCAGTTCACAAGAAGTGCCAAATTTTGGAACTGGGGAAAAACATAAGGAGGTTGGCGTGAATGAAAAAATTGAGGATTTGGGGTCAAATTTCTTGGAGAATGGATCTTCAAGGAAACTGATGAATTGGGTTGGGGGTGCTAGTCGAGGCATGGAGGTTGACCGAGAACTTGTCAAACCATGTAGTCAGACAGCTGTTGTAGAATTTGCTGAAAGTGTTATAAGTTCACATTCTGGCTCTCAGAACCTCAACTGCGAGGTGAGTTATTCTCTTTGAAGTTTTTGGGTTAAAGATTGTTGTGGATAGTTGTGGCAATACTAGAAGTTCCGGCAATAGTGAGAGTGGGGATCTTTGCAGGGTAATGTGTGTGCTGTGGATGCGGATTCACTTCTGGAAAATGGATGTTTGAATGTGAGCGGAGCTGAGTATTATTGCAGAACAGCTTGCCAGAAGAATTAGAGGTTTAAACTCTGAATTGCTGCTGTACTTTACTAATACTATATAATAAAGAATTTTCTACATTTACTCACTGTGTTGCCTGTTCATTTCTCTTTCTTTCCTCCTCTTCCCTTGGAACTGGGTCAATGCGACAATGGCTCTGTTTTTATGGAAATTTTATGTGGAGAATCATGCATTTGGATTCCAGAAATTTGTTAGAGACCTCCAGCCTTGTAATCCTTGCAGTAGGAAATCAGGACCTAATGTTGAATGGTTCCACGCAACGAGATCTTTACTGTTGGCAGATCCAAAATTAGCAGATGAATTTGAAACGTCTGAATTGTTCTTTTATATTCTAGGTTTCATCTTTGCACAACTACTGTAAGGTTCTGTAATTAATACCTGTTCAATAGTCTTACCATGCTAATTGTTTTGCACAGAGTATCTCCGAACTGGTGCATGTGTGGTGACAGGTCCTGCACCACTATAAGTGCTATGTTTCCAGTAATTGTGCTTAAGAACCTGACCATGTTTTTTGTCTAAGGCTCAGATACATTAACCCTTCCTTTAATTTTTTTTCTCTAATATTTGTCAGGAAGCTAACCCACCTCCTTGCCTTTCTTTTGTATCATGTAGCCGAAGACTGCAGTTGGGAAAGTTTTAAATTCTCAAGATGGTGCTAGGTCAGAATCTTTGCAGAAGCCAATGATAAGGCATGCATTTTAAAACCCTGATTTTCATCATGTTAATCATGGTATCTTTATGCTGTCCTGTTTGGTTGGTTGCATGGCTCTCTCTTTGCAGGTTGAGTCTGAAGTCAACCGCGTAGCATTGGGCAAGGGGGAACACTGTAATGTAATCACTGTTTATAAAGGAAAGGACCAGCAACTTGGTAAGTTAAACATTAATTGCTGGCTTTCGTTGCGGGTTTCTTGGTGTGTGTTTGGCACTACCCTGTGGACTGGGACAGGTCAGCCATGAATTAAACTGTGAATAGCTCAGTGGTTTGGCCAAGTTATGGGTGTGCGTTCCTTTGCTGCTTTTGGCAGAAGCTGTAAACTTCCTGGTGCCAAGAAGCTGTTGAGCATGCTGGTGCTTTGAAGACTTTGTGCGTTGTTATAGTTGTAATTGTTGTTTCCTTGTGGGCGTGGGGAATTCAATTAGGCAGCGCCGCCCCCCCCCCCCAGGTGGGTGAGGATAGTTTCCTTCCAATGAAATGTCTATTTGGAATCAACTATACTTCAAACAAGATCAACTTGGTTGTGTGATTTGTAAAGGTTTTTTTGTCTCTGTATACTCGACTTCTTGTATGTAAGTTTATTTAGTAATCCCTCTCCATCTCCCATTGGACTAGACATGCTTTTTTAGTACTCTCTATCTATCTCCCATTAAAGTGGACAAATGGTGGAACTTTTTCCATGAGGCATCTCTCTGCAGTTTGGTGGAGAGGGATAGTGCATAACAGCTTAGGCACGGCCATCCTGTCTCTAGAGTTGTGGATGGCTTGCCGTCTGAAATAGTGCAGGAGTGTTGTGGAAGTGCTTCACTAACCAGTACCCAACAAGTTAAAATCTCCATGATCAAGCTACTCTTTTAAGGTTCGCTGCACTATATTGAACCCGGTTTTGCAGTCGTTCGACACTAAAATTAAGGGTCTGAAACAAATTTAATACAATCATCAGAAACGAGTGGCTGCTTCGGACTGGGAAGAGAGGAGACCGGGTATTATTTCTTGACTATGCTGCGTTATATTACCAAAAAAGAGAGAGAGAGAGAGAGAGAGAGAGAGAGGCAGAGCTACGATACTCATAGGCTGTAAACTAAGCTGCTATTATCATCTGGCCGTCTCGTGCTGCGTTGTGGCACAAAGATAAGTTACTGTTCCAAGAGAGGAACAACATCAAGCTCGGCACCTGTCTTTTTCTCTCCATTACTGTCTGCAGAAGCTCGACGCAGAATCTCCAAAACCTCCTTCATAGAAGGTCTGGTGGATGGCGAGGAGTGCGTGCAAATGAGTCCTAGGTTGAATACAGTGGTCATTTCTTGCAAGAAACACGGTTCCTTAATCTCCTGGTCAAGGCAATCAACGACAGGCTTTCCCTGTCCAAACTGCTGCCATGCCCACTCTGCAAGGCTGGTATGCTCATCTCCACTGTTAGGTTCTCTTCCAGTCGCCAATTCCAGGAGGACAACTCCAAAGCTATAGACATCTATCTTTTCATTCACCCTTGTCGTATAGGCATACTCTGCCATAAAAATGAGGAAAAAATAGATTTAAATGGTGTGGTGTGATCTCAAAATTCTGAGTTGGAATTAAATGAACAGTGAATATACTTGATAAAGCACATTGAAGTTGTTGAATGATCTTACCAGGGGCCATATAACCGAAAGAACCTGCTACAACAGACATGGTATGAACCTCTCCTTGCTTAGCCAATATTCTGGCCAGTCCAAAATCTGCTATTCTTGCCTTCAATTCAGAATCCAACAAGATATTACTAGACTTCACGTCTCGATGAATGATAGGAGTGGAGCAGTCATGATGCATGTAGCTTAGGCCTCGTGCAGCTCCAATGGCAATGTGGAACCTTGTGGGCCAATCCAAGACAGAATTATGGACTGAACTTGTTCCCATTGATGAACTTCTCTTCCTCCCATGAAGCCATCTATCAAGGCTTTGGTTCTCCATGAACTCATAAACAAGAAGCTTTGAGCTCTCACTTGAAATACAGCACAATAATTTAACTATGTTTGCATGCCTAATTGTTCCCAGTATCTGAACCTCTGCCAAAAATTCCTTTTCAAGATTGTGATCCATTTTTTCATTATTCCAAATCCTCTTGACAGCAACGTAGTCACCTGCACGGTTTATGGCCACCCGGTAAACCTTCCCCGATCCTCCACTTCCAATCAGATTATTTTCTGTCAAACTTGCCAAAACGTTTGCTTCTGTGAAGTCCAATCTCTGGAACGAGGTCAGCTTCCATGCTGCCAGATCACGTTTTGCCTTCTTTCTTTGGTAGTCCCTAACCATAAACAAGGTGACTATCATAGTGACCAGAAAAATGGTCACAGTAAGAGCCATAATCAAGGCAAGAGTTTTAGAGGGCATTTTTTTAGAGTCGCGAAGTTTAGCATCGCAATTTGGAAAGTTTAGAATTGGATTAACAGCACAGAGATTAGAATTGTTCAGGAAGCTGTTATCATAGGCAAGGCTATCAAGCTGATCTGGGATTTTCCCAGATAGATGATTGGAGGACAAGTTGAGGGAAATCAGTTTCAAATGGTCAAATTCAAGAGGGATTTCACCAGAAAAATGGTTTTGAGACAAATCTAAATAATTCAGGTCAGGTAAAGACCCGATCTCCTTTGGGATCTGGCCAGAAAGTGCATTTCTTGAGAGATTTAAACTAGTCAATGACTTCCAGGATATTATCTTGGATGGGAGTTGACCTGAAAATTGATTTCCATCAAGCAGAAGATTTGAAAGGTAAGGCAGACTCGTTATTTCCACAGGAATTTCACCAGAAAGAAGATTGTTGCTCGCCTCGAAATCAACCAAGTTCACCCAGCTAGAGATTCCAGGAGGAATCGGACCAGAAAATCTGTTGTTGCTGAGTTCCAACCTTGACAAATTCCATGCCAGCTTGCTCGGAAGTCCCCCCGAAAAGGAATTGTCACTTAACATCAAGTAAGTCATATTGGAGGCTGTCCAAACACCTGCAGGTATCTCACCTGAAAAGCTGTTGCTGTAAAGTTGAATCGTGTGCAAACTGTTGCAATTTCCAAGAGATTGAGGCACCCGCCCAGAGAGATTGTTTTCAAAGGCAACTGCACCCAGCAAGACACCTCCAGCACATAAATTCTCAGGCAGTTGGCCACTGAATTGATTGGTTGCAACATCAAATTCTACAAGTTTTGAATAAAGGCCCATTTTGGGTGGCAAGGCTCCACTCAAGTTGTTGCTAAAAACCTTAAATGTTGTCAGTGCAGGAAGAAGGCCTATACTTGGTGGTACCTCACCGGACAAGTGATTGTCAAACAGACTCAGAAATTGCAAGTTCTTCAACTTGCCAAAATCATCTGGAATCGAACCATTTAATTGGTTCATTGCAAGATCAATCTCCACCAAATTCAACGTTTCGACTCTCTGAGGTATCTCACCAGACAACTTATTCTGGAAGAGATACAAATAAGTCAAATTCTTCAACGAAAACAACCCGTCAGGAATCTTACCTTCCAAATCGTTTTCAGCTAAATCCAAGTGCTCAAGACTTGAAAGATCGGTCAAGCTCTCCGGTATTTCACCAATCAAATTCGCGAGTCTCATCCACAGATACCTCAACTTCTTTAGCTGACCGAACTCCACAGGAATTGAAGAGGGCACAAACTCATTAAACGCCAATCCCAGCACTTCAAGATTGGAAAGCTTACTAATCTCCTTAGGAAACGTACCGTTGAACTGATTCTGATACAGAAACAATGTCTGCAACCCTGTCAGTTTCGCTATCTGTGGTGGAATATTGCCTGTGAAGTTATTAGCTCCAAGGTTTATATACCTGAGACCTGATAATTTATCAATATCACCAGGTATTGGACCGACAAAAAAATTCTGTGACAGGTCCAAGTACTGAAGCTTTGTGCAACTGTACAGAACTATTGGAAATCCTCCTGGAATGTAGTTGAAATTCATGTCGAGAAATGTCAGGTTTTTCAGGTCACAAACTGTTGCTGGGATTGTTTCTGTGATGTTTTTATCTCCAAGGTGAAGTTCAGACACCGAGCCATCGCCTCCACAGGTTACCCCTGTCCAATGGCACGGCGAGGATGATGAGTTCCAGGACTGAATGGACAGTGGATTGCCAAGTTGTTGTTTCAGTTTTAGAAGGATAGTTTTTTCAGTGTTGGCATCTTGGGAAATTACTCTGAAGGGCAGGGAAAGTAGTAGGACTAGAACGCAGAGGAGGGGTGAAGTTCTGAGAAATAGGATGGTTAATTCGGACATCCTGAAGGGTTTCAGGTGGTTTTTCCGGTTGGGTTTATTTTGCCGGGAAGAGAAGGGCGAGGCTTAACGGCAGGATTTGAAATGTGGTTGGCATTTGGCAAAGGAAGATGAGGGGAGATGTTGGGTATAAATCCGGTGAGCGAAATGGCATTCAAAGAGACAATAATTACATATGCACCACTGAAAGTGATTTGATGAGTCAACGACTAGTAAAAGTTTGTGGTTCTTTCACTGATCAATTACTTTAAATTAAGTGCCCGTTTGTCATTTGATACTCTGTGCTTTTAAAATAGTTTTTAAATTATATTTCGCATGAAAATATTAAATTTAATATTTCCATATATTTTCTTGATAATTTTATTAATTTAATATTAAAAATAAGAGAAATTATGGAAAAAAACTATATTTTAATGTTTCTTCAATTTGAAAGTAATTAAAAAAATACGTGTATTTTACATGTTTAGTATTGTAACAACAATTTTTTAAAAAAATTATTTTTTGCTTGAAAATATATTAAAATATGTATTTTTTATTTTTTAAAATTTATTTTTAATATCAGTATTTTTAAAATGATCTTAAAATATAAAAAATTATTTTTAAACATACATTTTAAAAATAAAAAATAAAAGTGAATGATTTCACAGAGGAACTAGCTTGGCGTCGAAGGGTATCATTGTAGTAGTGATGTCAGGATAGAAGAGCACTTTGGTTTTGAGTCCACTAGGCATGAGCAAATGGTTACCTTCAAAGTATTATGATAAACATGCCATTGTTTCTAGATACCGCCCACGACAATTTAAATATGGAATTTATTGTGATGGAAAATTTAATTTTTCGCTGAAATGTAGAAAAGAAAGTTAATTTAAAGGATATAAATTATCTTTGAGTGGACTTGGAAAGTGAATGATACTATGGGATCATAAAAGTTTTACAAAATCTACATGATAATTTCCTAGAATTTTCTCAAAGAAAAAAAAATTCATCAAATAAAAATAAAACAATTCATTAAAGATAAAATAATTATTTACAATTAAAAAATAAAACAAATGTTAATATCATCAAAGTTCTTATTTTTTTGCTCAATCATAAAAAAAAAACTATTTAATTAGTTAAATAACTTCTGTATTTTTATACTCACTCTCTATATAATTACGTTTCGAATCTTAATTTTATAAAAGTTAAAATAATATATTTTTTATTTATTTCATATTTAAAAATTTATTTCACAACAATTTTAATAAATATATTATTTTTAAAAATCATAATTAAAAATATTTTAAAAAAATCTACAACAATACAAAACACACGTATTAAACAAAAGTGGATCACACGGATAATGGAGGAAAAGCCCATGGTTTCCTTGCGCACTATGATGGATTAGGTTGTAAAAGGTAACGACTTTTGTAAAGGAGAGAGTATTTGTGTTTTTTACAATATCACCCCTGATCCCGTTCTTCGTTGACTGAGGCTGATAGCTACTTAACCAAGCTGCTCTAACTAACTAGTAGTTACTACAGCAGTATACTTAAATTCTCAAGGGATAATTCTGTAGTTCTTGAGATGTTCAGGGGCAGTTTTGTAATGAGCTGGTGCACAAATGGGCTCCTCGGTCAACACATGGATTAGTGTGGTGACGTAAAATAGGCACGAGGCAGCGACCGGGAAGGAAGGAAGGAAGGATCATGCCTTGGAGTGTCCGTTACTCGATGGCTTTGATTCGCTGTGCAATGTTGACTATTCTTATTCAAGTCTTCGGTCAAACTTCTGAAATTAAAAATCATTGAATTGCTTTTGGATGTATCTATCTATTTTCCACTTGAGTTGGCCTGGAAGGATGCAAAGATCCACTCTCTTTAAAGGTGGTGGGGGCCATGTGTAGGACCGCATGTTATTTCTTAATGAATGAAGGGAAGAATATGGAGGCATTCTATGGGAATAATATTTTATCACTGTAGAATATTAATGGGTGCAATTCTTTTTAATTTTTTCCAAGATAGATTTTCCATGTCTAAGCTAGAAAAATCTATTTTAATCATTCCAGATTGAACTCTCACTAAATTAGTGAGAGCATAGACCCACCAATTAAGAATTGAAATTAATATTGATTTTATCCCATGGGCTTAAAAGTTAAGCCGAGACATGAACTACCACATCCGAGCCCAAACATCTTGGTAAAAATTTAGCTAATATATGGTAGCTCGAGCCAGTAAAATGTTTGTGAGACCTTGCTTTCTGAGTCCATTGAATTTAGATTTGTGGGTAATTAGGTGTGTTCTATCACTGACTTTGTTACGTGCAGGAGTCTATGCTGGCCTCCAGATACAATGGCTGGGGACAAGTCATAAAATTAGAGTCGCAAATGCCTGACAGTAGCCTTGCCCGGCCCACAGAAACATCTCAAGTCAAAGAAATCCCCCAGACTATTGAATGAATGCTACAGTTGTTTAAGTAGAAATTGCCACATGCAAGCTGGTTTTTGTACTTGAATCCAAGAGTTTCAAATGGTAGTTCATGTTTCTTGTCTACATATATATATGTCACATTGTTTTTTAATATTATTTGTGGATATTTGCTGGATCACTGTGTCAGTCTAATAATAATAATAATAATAATAGTCAACAATAATAATAATAATTATAAGAATTATACCAAGAGTTTCAATTTGATGGTATGCATGTTTAGCTAGAAGGAATACGACATCTATATTGATCAGAAGTAATCTCAAATCATGCGCCTGATTACACGCACACCAGTTCATGTTTCTTGTCTCCATTTATATGTCACAATTTTTTTAACGTTGTTCGTGGATTTTTGCTGGATCACTGTGTCAGTATAATAATAATAATAATAAATTTTGAGTGGTATAACTCACTAGTCAGGTTCTAAGTTTACTGTCTAGAAGTTATCAATTTGAGTCTCACAAATTTTAGAGCCACTGGAGACTTACATTGTCATTAACTTCAAGGCCCGTAAAATTAGTCAAGGTATACACAAACTAGTTCGGACATAAAAAAAATTATAGTCATTAATGACCTTAATAAAACAAAACAAAATGGAACAATCATCATTCAGCGTGTTAAACCAAAGGGGAATTCTATACCTTTGCTTATCTAGATGTCTGCGTGTGGTTTAAGGCGTTTCATTGTCACTATAAAAGCTTGAATGTAGACCCATAAAGTCAACTTCACATGCTGTGTGTTTTTCCGATGATTTTTTTTAAAGGGTTGGTTTGTGGTTAAATATATATATTTTTTTAATTTTTCATTTAAATCTTGAATTAATATCCATAAGAATTTATTAATTTTTTCAGAATATAAGGGGATGCACTTTAAACTTACGATAAGACCTATAAATCTTGATATAGCAAGGAAATAATTTACCATTAAATTGTGTTTTACAGTATTGATGTTGTTTGTACAAGCTATATATTTTAACTTGTAAACCTTGTTAACATGCAAGGATTGCCATGTGTCTTCCGAAATATTCTTGACAAACCTAAAATTATTCCTCGTAAACTGATTTTCAAAATGGACCCAAACTGCTAAATTTTTCAATTGGATCCCTAATGTATCATGTATCATGCATATTTACACTCAATTGTGGAGCGTCTAATATTTTAGTGACCCAACTGAGAAGATTGATAGTTTAGAGACTAATATGAGGTTTGACAAAACATTTTCATGTCTAATTATTTGTTTTTGTTTTTAATAAACATTTACAGTATTTTTGAACCAATATCGATCATATCTATTATAATAAGAATACCATCATTAAAATAATATGATAAAATTAGCTAACTAGAAGTTTAATTGGATTATGGATATTGCACTAACCTCTGGGCAAATGAAGGCTTTATTAAAGGTTATGCCGGTAGAATTTTGAGGGGTATAGTTTAACTTGTCAGCTTTTAGGTTTGTTTTGTAAAGGTTATTATTTCGAGTCTCATAAATTTCAGGGTCATTGGAGACTTATATGGTCATTAACTTCAGGGTCCATAGGATTAGTCAAAGTACATGCAAGCTGACCCGAATACCCATATTAATATATATAAAAAAAGGTTATGCTGGTGGATGACTAAAGGTCCAAACTTTTTAAATTGTAGATGTTAGGTAAGCTGATTATTTGATCAATTTTAGTCATATTCTGCGTCACCAAAGAAAAAGAGTATATTTTGATTGCTTTAGAAAACAGAATGTGAACATAGAAAATGGAAAAAAAAAAAAAGACTTCAAACTCCCCACTCCCATCTAATTTCTTTCTTTCTAGAAGATATTGATATTTAGCTTGCCCAATTTCTATGCCTTTTAGAATAGGACAGGGAAAATTGCATTTCAAATTTTCAAAAGCTACACATTTTTCCTTCGTTGCTGGCTGGGACCGTTCTCTGATGCACATCAACCACACCATACACGAAGTCAATATTCAATATAGATGAGAATTGCTCCCACCATGACTTTTCCCCTTTCAAACAAAGCAAAGGAAGTGCAAAGGTGAAACCCGTTCGGATGATGTCATCATTGTTTCCATCTTACTTTTTAATAATAATAAAAATATGATATCAATTGTTTCTTAAATGAAAATTTATTAAAAATATATTTATTAAAAAATATTTTTAACATTATTAAAACAATCTGAAAATACCCAAAAATAATTTTAAATAAATATAAAAATAAATAGAATAAGACTGAGGCTCGAAGACCCTGACACTCAGCCGCACTGCCTGCAGTATGGACACCGGGAAGCCAACCAATTTAAAAAAACTGGAGGCCCAATCACTTGATGCTTAGCCGTTTTATCTTTTCCCCCAACAATGTACATCTCCCTAGGGAAATAGACTGTCGTAGGTTGTCGGAAAAAAAACAAGAAAATTGAAGTAAGATAAAACAGGATAAATATGTTCTCGAGAACTTATATTACTATTCTAAGTGTAATTATATTAAATAATAATGAATTATGTTTTTTACATTATTTAAGCGTATCTTGTTTGTAAAAATAATTTATTTTGAGAATTTACAAGGAGTTTTCTAACTAGAGTTATTTCTTCTTTTTATTTTTTATTCGTTTCTTTTTGATAGTTATTGCTAGGATATGACTTTCATGACCCTATTAATATAAATAATATTAATACGGGATTCAGTTTACCCTTCCAATTTTTTCCTTCGCATGCCAATATACAGCGGCTCCAAAGAGTGCAGGCATGACATTGAAGATAGGAAATGACTATCAGCCTTAAAAAGTTAATGCTACGATCCAACTTCT
>Ga0325402_1001877_pt1 | contig 17911 bp, 16 predicted proteins | sample PopdelMetagenome_22_FD_207212 | JGI IMG/M metagenome (GOLD analysis project Ga0325402, IMG submission 207212) | Populus deltoides microbial communities from Bellville, Georgia, United States - Xylem-PdKOR-R3 | ecosystem: Host-associated > Plants > Phyllosphere > Stem > Wood/Secondary xylem... | reverse complement strand
TATCGTATAGTTTAGCAACTCTTGAGTTAATAAAATACTTGTAATTTGCTGGATAACTTCTCTCAAATCTCACTCTAAAACTAAAGAAGCTTGGGTGCTCTACATGTGTTTGTAGCTGGGCACGTAAAAACGATCTTTGACGCTCAAAAAACCCTAAAAAAAAGAGGGGGGGATTATTTAAAATGTCCATGCATAATTAATGGGACGATGAACTCTTCGATTTCAGATCACAGAATCAAAATTAACGGAGGAAAAACAAAGGAAAAGGAACCTTATGATTCACTGTACCTCTTTTTTTTTTTATTCTCTTCCTCTCTGCTTGTCTGCTGCAAAGAAAAACAGCAAGAACCATCCAAGGACGAATCTGAATAATGTATACAGTCTTGTCAGCATGAGAAAGCCGGAAAATTGTCACCTGTCCCTGTCCAGAAATTGACTGCACTTTTATTTACTTACTGTTGTCATCTCATGGTCCAGTAATAAATTACCTTTTCAACAACAAAGTTGGTTAGGTTAGCTAAGGCTTGATAGTGTCAGATATTAATATAATATTATTTTCAAGAATGCATTTTTATTTTATCTAATTAAATTGATAAAATTAGTTCATGCAACAGCTTAAGCTAGGTTGTGAATGTTATTTTGCTACTGCAACTTTGATATATTTGCTGGCTTGAAGGTTCTTATTCGATCCAGTGCCTTGCCTGCGTGGCAGATGAACATATATATTGCTCCCCTTTCTTCAAGAAAAAAACAAAACAGATCCTTGAATCAGTCATGCCCTTCCCCCCCCTCTCCTTGAAGCATGATCTATGATTGCTTATTGATCAGAAATCGCTATAAAAAATGGTAGTTGCTCGTTTTTTTTTCTTTTCTGGCCTTGACGTTTGTCTGCTGAAAACCCTTCTGGGCAGACAATGCCTTCCAGCAAACACCAGCAGAAATGAATTTAAAAGAGAAAATGGCATTGACCCGTGGATAAAACTCATCTACGGTCTTCTTTACGCCATACATCTCCATCCAAATCCCTCTCGACTTCATCTTCTTTGGAGAATCGAATGGCCTCTTGACTTCACCAAAAAGTTGGTCATCATCTCATTCCACAAAATTTCACCCTAACCTGGATTTAAAAATGGTCAAATACTTCGTTTGGTATCTTGAATAAGTCTGACCCTGCCACGTATATCAAGATTCCAACTTCCGTTCCGTGTACGGCGGGAGGGTTTTGACATGGATGACTTTAGAGATTGGCAACTTGACATGAAATATCGTCGTCTATGTCATTGCAAGGGACATCATATTAATTTATTTTTTTAAAAAATAAAGGTGAATTTTTACTTAATCAACGATGCTGCCAGGTAAGTGTCAATCACACCAACATATTTTAATTCTAGATTATATTTTTATATATCCACCATGAACATGGGTTGAATTAGCCAATCAATCTGTACCAAGTTTAATAACTGAAGTTAACAGGTGAAAATCGTTGATTCTATCATATAACGGGCACATGTGAAGTTTTTTTTAAAAAAACAAAATAAAGGAAAACAACTTCAAGAAGAAGACATATCATCTGATGGGTGGCGTAGTTCCTTTAACGAAATTTCAGACCAGTGGTTGACTTCAGAGCCCATCCAATTCCTCGCAATTCCTTGGCTAAAGCAACGCTGTCTCCCCTCACATGAGATTTCCTCTGTTGGAGGAGGTAACCATGTCCCTCTTCCTCCCGGGAGATTCTTTGCCGATCATAGCATATTTCCTCGGAAAAATAATGCAGAGGAAAAAAAAACAACAAGAACCTTTTTTTATTGGAAAAGAAATTGAAAAGGAAATATGATTTTGTTCTATAATGCTAGCTATTGTAAAATTTTAAGTCTACGTAACTTTGTTTTTATAAGATGCTTTCCTCTTTTTTTTCCCACTGAAACAATAATTTTTTTTTTTTTATGTCCACGACAAGAATTAATTGTTTTTTAAGGTTTGTTTGGAAATCCTTGTTTTATCCGTGAATAAATGTACACTATTATTTTAGCACAAAAAGTGATGATATCAAATATTTTAGTCTATTTAAAAGTACGGTAAAAATTATTTTTTACTTAAAAATATATGTTTTTTATTTTTTAAAATTTTTCATTCATATCACTGCATTAAAATAATTTTAAAAAAATTAATTTTTATATAAAAAAATTTAAATTTTAGATAAATACACGTAAACACCCCTTTCATTCTATTAAAAGTACGTATTGCAATAGAATAAGCAGAAAAAATTAAAAAAATGTTATCTATTTACTTGAAGAAATGAAAATAAAAAATAGCATTTGTCTTATATGTATTTAATAAAATTCGTGCTCCATTCGAGTTCATCTTGGATTATAAATTTATAATTTTTTACCGCTTAAAACACCCACCTCAAAATAAAAATAAAAAAATGAAAAAGAAAAGAATAAAAACATACACACACTTGCGATCTACACATCGAAGATTAGATCCCATAATCTGCCATAAATCTCTCTCCTTAATCTCCCCCTCCCTCGCCCTCCTCTCTCCCAAAACACAAACAAGAGCTCTTCCCTTCCCAGAAGGGATATTTTTTTCAGTCACTTCAACAATAAAACAGTCGGTTACTTTTTTGCGTCTTCTCTGATAACTTCCCCTCTTGTTTCCTCCCACATTTCATAGAAAAAGAAGAAGATTCATGAATCCTCACACTCTAAACTTCAACTTCTATTTCTTGTCTCAAGATGAGACCTTTATTACTTGCTGTTTTTCTAAGTGTAGAATCAGATCAAGGATTATGTAAAGAGATTGAGAAAAATAAAGGGTCTTGTTGATTCTGAGTTCTTGAATATAAGATTGGAACTTTACATCTAAAAATGATAGCTTCAGGGATAAATTTGGTGATGACAGTAATAGGATTTGGTGTAAGCACTATGTTTATAGTTTTTGTTTGTACTCGCCTTCTCTGTGCTCGGATTCAGATGAATGCTTCAAGACGAGCTTTTCCTATTGCTTCCAGATCTAATCTTAGCTTAGTAAGCACTTCCCTTTGGTTTTCAGCACTGTTTCTATATTTAGTTGGTTGTTATAATGTGTTTTCTATGATTTTTTGTGTAAACCGAAGTGGGTTTTATATGGTTTTTGGTTTTGGAATTGAATGAGCGGAGTTGGTTTGGTTGGATTTTAGCTTCTTTTTTTTCCCCTGTTTTTAATTGGGTTTCATTTATCTGTTTGTCTAATTTTGGATATTTTGATTATTCATTTATTGTACTGTGGAAATTAATGTGGGCTTGTTTTATGGTTTTTTGTTTTGTAATTCTGTGAGTGGAGTAGGCTGGATTTTAGCTTCTAAAGCTGGAGTTTTTTTTTTTAACTGGGTTTAGTTTCTTGTGTTTGTTTAAATTTGGATATTTTATTTGTGGTAATACAAAGTCAATTGCCAAATTAATTGTCTTTAAGCAAAAATTGGAACTGGCTTATTGAACAGTAGAGGGTGATATAAACGTACTTATTGTGAGGAAAAAAGTCCCATTTTTTGTAAAAAAATACAATTTAATCTTTGACATTTGGTTTTTTCATTTGCTTAATAGAGTTTTGTTTCATGGGGTAATTGTTTGTCTAGGAGCTTAACTGTTAATTTTTGACATGTGTTACAGTTGGAACGAGGTGGTCTTGAGCATGTATTTTTAGCAAACTTTCCAACCAAGAAATACAATGATAAGATTTTCTCAGCTTCAGAAGATGCTCAGTATGTTCTTCCTTCCCAGCTCTATTTCCTTTTTAGTATTATTTGATTTGGTTTTTATGCAATGATTTTGTATGATGTAGATAATTTTCCTAGTTTTCGAACCATGTTGGCTTAAGTTGTCATTACAATGAAGAATATGCAGTGCCAGTAATATTGTGTTATGATTTTTTATTTTTTATTTTGAAGGTTTTATCCATTTGTAGTTCTATTTTTGAAAGACTTGAAGAACTGGGTGTGGAGGTGGAAGATTGATGATTTCTTATAAATTTTGAATTTAGACTTAAATTTTTGTTTTCTTCTGATATAAACTTTGATTTAGTTGTGGCAATCTTGTATGAGGCAGAGTAAGCACGCGATTGTGCTGGGATCTCTTTTTCATGTTTTTTTTTTTATTATCAAACCTTATCGCTAAATGTTTGGAGTGGTATGACTGGGATGAAATTCTCTCAGTGCACAGAAACCTTTATTTAGCTATCTTGCGGTGTTCTGTTTTTCTAACTGTAGATGCTGTCTTCTTACAGCAGTCTTGCAGGTGAAATTTAACTATTGTTGCTTAATGAAACACCACCTTCTTCTCCCAGGCCTCTGACATCGGTCAAAAATTATTTAAAATGTTTCCACAAGGCACATGAAATTTGAGGTTGGGCTTGCTAACAATTAATTAATGGGAATTGGACCTCGGATGCTCTTGGTTGTTTTTTCACCCCTTGACAGAAGGAAAAGAAAAGAAAAGAAAAGAAAAGAACGGTGGTATTCAGAAGGACTGGCTCACTATTTGAGTTTTGATTGAAGCAACCTTTGAGCTGTTGGGAATCCAATTTGACTGACCTTGAGAAATTATGAAAGTTGTGGCGAAATAGAAGAATTGCTCTGCTCTATTTTTTGGAGGACCCAAACTTGCCTTTTCTTTTCTTTTTTTCTAGTATAATTCACCAGTTCAATCTGGGTGACAGTAACCTCTGTGATCTTCATGAGGAAGTGAAAACAGAGGCTTGGGCGATAGGAATTATTGAGAAAGGGGTTACTCTGTTGGATGTTGAACCTCAATTCTCCTAAAGACAATTTTGCTCTTCTGAAGTGGAAAGGCATGAAACTGGTGGTATGTGTGCACTTATAAATGAAGCTTTAACTCCTAAACAACCAAACCTTCTCTCTTGGTTACGTTTTCATTGGTCATAAGCCATCCTTTTGTTAATACTAGTTGTGTGATGCTGTGAAAAAGTTTCAAGAAATACGATTCATTTATACTTTTGAGTTTGTGACAGTGCTCCTTTAGAGGGCTTGCCTATCTGATTAATTTATTTTCTGAACCTTTTGCACGCATTCTAGCTGGTACTCTTGGTGCTGGACCCCCTTTTTTGTTGTCACTGAAATCCTCACGGATAAATGCCTGTTTTTCTTCAGAGTTTTTTTTAAATGCTTCATTTTGACTTCAATTTTAATTTTGTTCTTTTTTTGGTCACATGAACCTCCTTCCAAAGAAGCATCTAAAAGTAGAAACAAGTTGACGTCATATTGGTAATTGGATCATCATGACAGATAGCAGCAGGGTTTCAATTGCACCATGTCCATGTTGTCTCTTTAGCATATTGGTTTCCTCATGGATTTGAGTTGTTTATCTTCAAAGTCCACAGTACTCTGCCATTTCACAATTTTCTGCTAATAAGTTGTGGTTTTATGTGGCAGATGCACAATTTGTCTTGCAGAATATCATGGCGATGATATATTGCGGATTCTCCCCTACTGTGGGCACTCCTTCCATGTCACCTGCATAGACATATGGTTGCAACAGCATTCAACTTGTCCTGTTTGTCGAATATCATTGCGTGAATTTCATGAGAAAAAGCATGTGATGCAACCCTTGTTCAGTTCAGCTATCCGATCTCGAAATGGCACAGAGACATTTGATTCCCATTCTTATAACTACATGTTGACTGAGCATGGGATTTCACCAAGATCATACAACAGCCATGGGACGGACCCCATTCAAGATAATCATTGTGCATCTGATGGTGATGAAGAAGAAGGCGGGGAGAATTCACCCCCCTTGACCGAGAGTAATCAGATTGCAAAAGACATAGCTGACAAGCATGTAGAAAGCCCGTCAAATCCCTAGATCCTTCAGAAGAGTCAAAATTTAAGCTGCATTCATTAGGTTTTCCAATTTTACAGGGTCCAAATATGGGTATATAGAGTGAAAAAAGCTGGAATGCCATTGGAACAACTCCCAGAAAGTTCATTGTTCTTCACTCGTGGCTTACTGTAAATATTGCAAAAGTCATTTGTTTTTCAATTTCCCCCTTCAAAATGGTTGATTTCTGGGCAGTTTTGTTAGTTTCGGTTGTGAAATAGAATCTGATGAAGAATGGTTGAATGGGATAGCAGTTCTTACATGCCTCTCCCCTTCTCATACAAGTGTAACTGCAGCGATCTGTGTACACAGAAACACATCAGATGTAGATAATCCTACCTTTCTGCCCAATGTTTCTTTCATTGGACTTTTCACAAGACGCAACCCTTGTGGGGTTTGCAACTCTGATATGCTCTACTTGTCTCCTGCTTTAGAACATGTCTGGATTGTTTATAAAGCTACTACTAAGCAGGTCATTTGTCGTCAAGATTGTAGATTTGACTGGAGCACCTGATCTTGCTTTTGGTACCTTTCTATTCAGGTCTGTCTTTTCAATATTTTTCTCCAAGGTACGCATACAAGGTCACGTTCTGTGTTCTTTACTTCTCTGTCTCCTTGTGAAAACTAAAGTGAAAATGTTAGCTGAGTTATCATTAGAGGAAGCATCATAATTGGATCTGGAGGCCCTTCTGTCCCCATGGATAGTTTTGGAGGGCTAATCTTTTAATGGCAACAAACGGCAGAAAGCTGAAAGATTTGGTTTCTATTAACCTAGCAAAGATCCTACCACCATTTGTTTGCGTTTGGAATTGCGTATGATTGTGTTTTTTTATACAAATAAAAATCAATTGATTTTTTTTTAATGTTTTCGATGTACTAATTTCAAAATTTTAAAAAATAAAAAATCATGTTTTCAAAAGAAAAGCAGTTTTACGAAGTATTATTATGCATCATGATTCTAATCACAGTAGCACACGAAGTGCGCAGAGGAGCTAAGTAACAAGAAGAAAATATAAAGAGAGCACATCCAGGAATATCAAACTATCCGTATCCTGTACGTGAAACGAGATTGAACTCTTATATAGTTCAAAGTTTTCCAATACGAATCCATTTGTTTTCCTAGAACGTCGTCGAAATTGTGTTTTTAAAGATTTAATTTTTTTTATTTCAGATTGTTTTTATGATATTAAAAATAATTTTTTAATACTTAATTTTATTAAGTTTTTAAAGCCTTATATTTATTTTTGAACGAAAAGATGAGGGATAAACATGAAACACGAGAGAAGAAGACAAAAGAAGCTGACAATTCTGCTAGGTATTTAACAGTGTGTGGGGTTTCGAACTCTGTGAAAACTTCACGTCAGGGCCTAACATGGGGAATCTTTAAACTACAGGGACCAAAATGGAACTTAGTTGAAACTAGAAGGGCTAAAACATCTAACATTTGGAGAACGTGTTGTTTGTCAGGAATTCTAAATTATAATGTGAAGATCTGTGGGAGGCTGCTCTTTCTTCGGTTGCTTTCATACACAAGTTGTCTGTGTGGGTGCATAAATGGTCACTTTGCAATGACCGTGTTCCATGTCTTTAATTCTTCTTGTGTCTCGAAATGAAGCCATTTATGCTCGTATTTTCTAGTTTCTAATAATTTCGTATATCCACTATGGAAATCTTTTTTTTTTAATTAATATGAGTATCCGGACCAGCTTACGCGTAACTCAACTAATTCCATAAATTCTAAAATTAACAATAATATAAATTTTTAATTATTATTATATTAACAACTATATCACTCAAACTTAAAACTTCTAAATTTCTTAATTCCAATCTCTTAATAGTATACACTTTCATATACTTTTCTTTGTTTCTTTCTTCTGTCTTATCATGGTCATTAAATTTAATTCATGAGTCGACTTGTCGGTTACAGGTTGAGAGAATAAATAAACCCGTGACAATTAAATTTGTTTTTGAAGCCCAAACAATATCTTATTGGAATTTTTGAAGGAAAGTAAACAAAGTTCTTAACCAATTGTTAATGAACTTACCGAATCGACTAAGGATGTATTTGGCATTGTATTTGTAACTGTGTTTCATCAAATTTTTAATTTTTTTTACTAAAATTGAGTGCGGTTTGTACTTTTTGGATCATTTTGATGTGCTGATGTCAAAAATAATTTTTAAAAAATAAAAAAAATATTATTAACATGTATTTCGGCACGAAAAGCTATTTAAAAAGCAACCGCAATCATATTGCCAAACACGCTCTAAGTTTTGAGTTAAAGGGTCTCAAATCAAGAGTTTTTATTTTTATTATTTTTATGTACGGTATTTTTGAACTGTTTAGATTAAATCCTTCATGGATTGTTTGAATTTGAAAGAAATCTCGCGTCCACACTATGATTCTCAATAAATTATTTTCTTTCAATGTTTTACAAGGAAAAGAGCCTTGTATAACTTGTGGTTTGATATTTTTTAAAGTGATTTCTGAATTGATATTTTTTAATATTATTTTAATATATTTTTGAATTAAAAAAAAACATTTTAAAATCACACACTAAATAAAAACAGAAAGAAATATGATTTGCCGACATATCAAATAATTAAAGAGAAATCCCCTCAACATCCAGCTCCAGGTACAAGATGGACCCGTACAACACGAGGGTTCCAGGGGCCGAAAAAGCGGATTAATGAATGCAAAAGCGTTCCTCCACAGGGACATCAATTTCTCGAAAATCTCTTCAAATTACAGAGAGAAATAGATAAAAGTAAGAAAAAATAACATCCGGGCACCTCAAAAAAGTAATATAAATCCCGTCATTTATTAAAAATATATTTTTCTTAATCCATTCTCTTTTATTTATTTATTTATTTATTGTATTTTTCTCCCTTTTATATTTATAAAGAATCATAGCTCGAATGTAGCTTAAAGTAGTCATGCCGAAGTCCAAAACGTGTGGTCTATTCGAATTAATGTGGCAACAAAATATAGCTGTGATAATTAAATGGGCCGTCTAATCAGATAACTTTATGGGCGGTCCGGAGCAGCTACTTATTTAATGAATTATTAGTTAGGCCTCTGCACTGATTAATCCCAACCTACCATCATAATATCATATATACTAACATTTTTGGCCTCGTCAGAAAATAATAAATAACCCATGCTATATTCCCTAAACACCTTTTGAAAACCTAAATCATTGATCGAATATAAATAATTAGGATTTAGTTCTTATGAGTTAGTCGTGATCGTCATAGTATATATTTCAATTTTATGAAACAGATGTTGGTCGTTAATTTCAAAATCTTTCCTTGCAAAATAATAAGATAATCTAGCAAGTCCATTTGTCAGGACGACGAGGACGAGGAGCCTCCGTGTCATATTTCGACTGTAAGTGAAATTTCCTGCATGTTGCTTATCAAATCAGCGGGGATCAAAAAGATTTCCCCACAATGAAATTCATTGTTTCGTCCCTGCAGAGCCAGTGAAATCAGCAAAGTCGGCAGCAGGTGCTGACTATGAGTCTGGATGATTTATGGTCCAGGGCTTGACGGAAAGGACTGCTGGTCTAGACAAGGGGGCAGCGGCAGCCATGCCAACAAGGGGGAAATTGGTAGCGCGGATTTGTGCAACTGGGGGTTCGTCAGGGAAAATCGGCAGCGCAGATTATTTGACGAACATGGGTTGGACGCCGGACTGTCCAGGCCAGGGAGGAAAAGTCGTCCAGGGGACACGCTGACGAAACAACGCTGGTTCAGGCATGGTGGGCAGTGTTGGAATCGGCAAAGTCGGCAGAATCGGCAGCAGGTGCTGTCGATGAGTCTGGACGGGCTGCACGGTCCAAGGCTCGACGAGAAAGACTCCTGACTTAGACACTGGGGTAGTGGCAGCCTGCGGGACAGTGTCGGCAGAGTCGGCAACAGTGTCTGCTTTGGCAGCGTTGGCTTGGAATCAGCAGAGCCGGCGAAATCGGCAAAGTCAGCAGAATCAGCAGGAGGTGGTGACTATGAGTCTGGACGGTTTATGGTCTAGGGCTTGACGGAAAGGACTGTTGGTCCAGACAAGGGGGCAGCGGTAGCCATGCCAACAGGGGGAAAAATCGACAACTGCAGGTTCGTCGTGGAAAATCGGCAGCGCAGATTTTTCGACAAACATGGGCAGGACGCTGGACTCGCCCAACCATGCAGGAAAATTCATCGAGGGGACACGCTGACGAAACAACGTTGGTTCAGGCACGACAGGCAGTGTTGGAATCGGCAGCGCCGACGAAATCGACAAAGTTGGCAGAATCGGCAGCAGGTGTTGGCGATGAGTCTTGATGGACTGGATAGTCCAAGGCTCGACGAGAAAGGCAGCAGGTTTAGACACTGGGGCAGTGGCAGCCCACGGGACAGTGTGACGGATTGGATAGTCCAAGGCTCGACGAGAAAGACAGCAGGTTTAGACACTGGGGCAGTGGCAGCCCCCAGGACAGTGTCGGCAAATTCGGCAGCAGTGTCTGCTTCGGCAGCGTTGTTTTAGATGACCCGGCGGCCCGCGACGCGTCATTCAAATCTCTGCCCTGTCGGCTACAACTTCTGATGAGGGGGATTAGAGGCCTGCCATGGTGGTGAGGTGCGGCGAAGACAGTGAAAGCAAGAGTTTTTTCGAGGCTGCCGGGAAAACGGCTCCTCGGGCGGCCGGGTGCGATGACCCGGTGCGTCCGTCAATTCTCTTCCCTATCAACTTGGCTTCTGCTAGCGGGATTGGAGGCCTACTGTTATAGGGTTAAAATCGTCAGGGGAAGAGCTGATGAAACAATGCTGGTTTGGACACGAGGCAGTGTTGGAATCGGCAGCGCCGGTGAAATCGGCAAAGTCGACAGAATCGGCTGACGGTGAGTCTAGACAGACTGGATAGTCCAAGGCTTGAAAAAAAAGACTGTTGGTCCGGACATTGGGGCAGCTGCAGCCATGCCAACAGGGGGGAGAATCGGCAGCGCAGATTTGTGCAGCTGCAGGTTCGTTGGGGAGAAGCGGCAACGCAGATTTTTCGACGAACATGGGCTGGACGATGGACTGTCCAGGCTAGGCAGGAAAATTCATCCAGGGGACACATTGACGAAACAACGCTGGTTGAGACATGGAGGGCGCAATGTTGGAATCGGCAGAGCCAGTGAAATCGGCAGAGTCGGCAGAATCGGCAGCAGGTGCTGGCGATGAGTCTGGACGATTTATAGTTCAGGGCTTGATGAAAAAGACTGTTGGTCCAGACAATGGGGCAGTGGCAGCGCAGATTAGTGCAGCTGCAAGTTCGTCGGGGAAAATCGGCAGCGTAGATTTTTCAACGAACATGGGCTGGAAGCTAGACTGGCCGGCCAGGCAAGAAAATTCGTCAAGGGGCACGCTGACGAAAGCAGGTTCGTCAGGGAAAATCGACAGCGCAGATTTTTTGATGAACATGGGCTGGACGCTGGACTGGCTGCGCCAGGCAGGAAAATTCGTCAAGGGGACACGCTGATGAAAACAGGGGCTGTCGAGGAAAATCAGCAGCGCAAATTTTTCGACGAACATGGGCTGGACGCTGGACTGGCCGGGCCAGACAGGAAAATTCGTCAAGGGGACACGCTGACGAAAACAGGGGCTGTCGGGAAAATCGGCAGCCTACATGCAAATGTGAATTCGGCAGCGCGCGACGGCTTGTGCAGGTCATGGGGTCGACTTGGCCCGATCTGAAACCTGGACGAGGGACTGTCGACGCTGGACGAGCCAGCGTGGCGGCCTGCCGCAGAGACAACCGTCGCGGGCTCGACAGCGCAGGCCAGCGTCCCCGACGAGCGCTGCGCTCGCACGGTTACGGGCTGGGAGGAAATGGAGGAGGGTTCCGGGGGCTTCCCCAGCCCGGAAAATTCCTGGGATTTTTTTAAAAATCAACAGACCCGCATGGAGGCTAAATGTGGAAAGTTGCGCGGAAAATAATTTTTAAATTATTTTTTAGAGGGGGTTACAGCTGGGACCTAGTAGTGTCTACCCCCGCCAGAGCTGAAAAAACACTTTCTGCTCTTCAAGGGGCATCTCGGTTCGGCCACCAGGCCTGCGCCCGTCAGTGCCCGAGTAGCACCCACGAGGCACCCCAGTAGCGCCTAAGAAAGACTGCGCGCGCGCGCGCTCGCCCGCGCCCGCGCTAGGCGCTAGGGCCTGAGGGCCAGGGCCCTGGGGCGCGCGCAGCCATGCTAGCCTGACGAAAACAGTGGCCGTCGCGGACAATGGCAGCCTGCACGCAGATCCCGCAGCCCACGCAGCCCTGCTAGGCTGACGAAAATAGGGGCTGCCACGGACAATGGCAGCCTGCACGCAGATCCCGCAGCCCACGCAGCCCTGCTAGGCTGACGAAAACAGGGGCTGCCACGGACAATGGCAGCCTGCACGCAGATCCCGCAGCCCACGCAGCCATGCTAGGCTGACAAAAACAGGGTCTGCCGCGAACAATGGCAGCCTACACGCAGCCATGCAGCGCCGCGCGACGCGGGGACAGCCCCTGCTAGCTTGCTCTCCAGCCCGCGGGGGGGGGCTGCCTTCTGGCCCTGGCCCCTTCGTTCTGGCCTACCCCCTGCGGGGGAGAGGCTAGGCGCTGCTGGGGCCAGCCCGACATCGCAGGCTGCGGCAGGCGAGCTGTCGGGTTTCCCACATTCCTACAAGAAAACGTGATGCTTTACACGTGAAATCAATCCAGTAAAATCAGCCATATTTTTCTGTGGCTGCCCACTGAATTGGGGGTCATTCCGGGCCGGTTCCTATTTTTGCGGATTTCCTTGATTTTCAATGGTTGAAAAATAAAAAACAATACTTCCCGACCTCGAAAAATTCTGGAAAAATTAATAAAGGTGGATTGGATTTTTTCCAACCTCTGTGCAAAATTTCAACTCAAAATACCAAGAAAGGAAGTTTTTAGAGGTGGGGTGACAGCTGGGACCTACTAGTGTCTACCCCTGCCAGAGCTGAAATAACACTTATTGCTCTTTAGGGGGGTGCCCCCTGACTGGCCATGGGGCGCGCTGGCCTGGCACCCATAGGCCTGCCGCGGGGGATTTGTAGGCTGCTGCTACACTCGGATTAAAGTGGGGGGCCTCATGGCCTGAAGTTTTGCCAGGATCGATGACCCGTTTTTCAGCCGGGCGACGACCTGATTCAGGCCATCGTCTTCGGGACCCGCTCCAAGCCGCCAGGCGCATTGGGGCTGCTTATCCGCGGCGTGGGCGTGGCATTCATTTGTCGTGCTCGTGCCAAGGTGCTGGCAGCTGCTGCACGCCCGTCTGCTTGCCGCGAAGTCCCGGCGGCGGTGGTCACTGACCCGATTCCGGCCACCGTCTTCAGGACCCGCTCCAAGCCGCCAGGCGTGTTGGATAGACATCCGTTCATGCCAGCAACAGATTGGGTTAAATGCTTCTTCAGACACGAGCAGTTGTCTACCATGCCGGGGATCAGGGGCGGAGCCAGGATATTACGAGATTTGGGAGATAAAATAGAAACTTTCAGGGGTGGTTAAAAGCAGGGCCCCCGGCCCCTGCCAGCCACCCCCTGCCTCCGCCCCTGCGGATAAGAGAGCTGGTGAATATATGCTAAAGATAGATTCTGTGTCCGCAAACGATCAGGGTGTCAAGAAATATAGTCCAGGATGCTGGAGAAGGGTGCACGCACAAACACAGAAATTATACAGAAGACAATTAAAATGGAAAAGAGTTCTATAATTCTCGTAGGGCATAATATGCTTGCACCATTGTTATTGACTTAATTAATGACATCAAAATGAAGAATTAACAACATAATAGTTATAAAAATCACAAACGTTTTTAGGCAGGATACGAATTAAGTAGTGCCATTATATATAATCAACTCGTCGCAGGATCACAGCTTAATTAAACTCTAGGCTTGATCGTAGCTCTAAGGCTATTCTTCATAGACACAGTAAACTCCAACTTCCCAGAGAAATCCAACTTGCTATTAGGTGGATAGGCAGTCCATTCAAATTCTTGAACCATTCTTGCAATCATCAGGTGAAGGTGTACAGTGGCCAGCCCTAAACCAGGGCATATCCTCCTCCCCACACCAAAAGGCATCATTTTCACCCCTGTAACCCCTGTAATATCGGCATCCTCTCCGTCGGAAATGAATCGATCCGGGTTGAATTTTTCAGGATTGTTCCATACTTTTGGGTCCTCTCCTATTCCATGAGAGAAAAATTCAACACTTGCATCAAGTGGTATATCATACCCTGCCAATGTCATCGGCTCGGTAACTGCATGACTTAGAACAAAATAGGTAGGAGGGTGTTTGCGTAGCAATTCTTTTACTACTGCATGCAAATACTCCATTTTCTCTACATCTTTCTCGTCCACTTTTCGATCACCGACAGTTGATTTTATCTCATTGTAGAGCTTGGTCTGAACCTCGGGATTGGCAATTAGCTGTGCAATGCCCCATTCGACAGCGGTCGCTGTAGTGTCAGTCCCACCGTTGAGGAACTCCGAGCAAAGAGTGACAAGCTCTTCATTACTTGGAGTTGATTTCCTTCCTTCGAATGTTAGGTCAAAAAGGGTATCCAGGTATGAAAATGACATCGCCGATTTGTCTGATCCAGGGTTTCGGATAGCATTCCTTCGCTTTTCGATGAAGGAAACCATGAAATTTACTTGCGCTTTCCTTACTTCAGATGCCCTCTTTCTTTGCTTGGAGAAAAACGGACTTAAAATCGGAAGGAAGTCATCAATTCTTGGATCAAGAACGATCAAGACTGACTTCATGACCTGATCCATCTTCTCAATGGCCTCGTCATCCATTTCAATACCAAAACACATGGCTAGAAGTATGCAAAACACTGCAAACCGGACATTTTTAATCACCCAAACATCTCCACTATTAGCCTCAGCTTCGGTTCTAAGCCGATTAATAAGTGTATCCATTGCACTATCTCTTACGTTACGAAACTCCTTGATCCTACTTGAACTAAGCATGTTTTGCACCATGTTTCGCCTCAGCGACCGCCACACCGAACCATAAACTGCCGCATTGACACTGAACTTATTGCAGCTAAAGATGGTTCTTGTTGGGTTTTCTTTAGGCCTAGATGCAAAGCAAGCACCCCTTTCAATAAGCGCTTCATGGGCTAACTTCGCATCGCTGATGATGATCATTGTTCTTGTTCCCATTTTAAGAGTGAAAATTGAACCATATTTCGAACGTATATCATCAACATATTCAAAGAAAGGCTTGCCTGATTGAGCAACTTGGAAAAGATTTCCAACAATAGGCCAACCGGGTGGACCTGGAGGGAGGTGTGAGCGTTTGGATTTGGGTTTTCGAGAAAGCAAGAAAATGAGGCCTGAAATGAACAGGGCAAGAACGGTAAAGAAAAGATGATAGTAAGGATCAAGAGTTGCAGGACTAAAACTGAGAAGAGACATTGTGTTGGTGCTAAGGAGAGATGAAAAGGGGAGACGTGAATGATGCTGAACTGAGGTGGTTTTTGGAGAAGAAAGTCTATAAGAATGGCAAGAGCATGAAATTGCAGGTGGGATTTCAATAATGAACACGACGTTTGCTAGAGTAAATGCATTATTTGGGTGGGTGGTTGTTAACTGATCATAAAGCTTATCGTGCATGTGCAAACAATCGACAACGCTACTTGATGCTAAGAAGTTATGATCGGTGACTCTAACAGAACAATGAATACCAGAGACGCCACTAGCTAGCTTGCTGTATGCAATAATGCTTTTAGGACACGAGCAGGGAGAACCACTTCCAGATTCTATTAAATGTTTGCAACTAATATAGGTAGTAAAACGACAGGGGTTTCCTCGTTTGAATTTTTTGTTCTTTTTTTTTAAAAAAAAGGAGCATTAGTTGAAGTCATTTTCAAGTAGGATATATATAGTATATGTTTCATGGAAACCGTTACCCCTAGGCCCTGATTTTTTTTTAATTTTTTTTCAGTGTATTTAGATATTGTTTGGAAATGAGTTTTAACTTGTATTTTATTAAAATTTAATTTTTTAAAATTTTTTTACATCATTTTTATTTGTTGATGTCAAAAAAACATAATTATTATATTATTTTTTAAAATAAAAATTATTTTAAAAAACAATCAGTATTCTTTAAATAATAGATTAATAAAGTTAGAGATATAAAAACAATTAATTAATTAGACCAAGCAAAGGAGGTGATTGATGGTTCATTGATGTGCAAACCATGTGGGTTTCTGTTATTTTCTTCAAATCTTTCTCCACCACTTGGTTATTTATGACATCAGCTATGGACAGGGAGGAGGGTTTTATATATATATATATATTCCAGTATATGCATTTTTGGGGGACAAAAGGTAAGTTTTGTTTTTAAGGACCAAACTGATTTTATTTTCAAAGGACCAAACGTGTCATTTGTTTTAGAAGGAGAAAGCTAAATCTCTATCTTTGCAGCGTTAAACATGTCAGGAAACAAGTAATTTAGGGGGGGGGGGGATGTTGAGATTTTCATTTTTTGGGGATTAAATTAAAACCTTGTTGAGAAAAGGGACTAAATGTGCTGCATTACTAAGTCTGGGGCCTAAGGGGACAAAATCGGGCCACCTTGGATTCGGCCCCGTAATGCACAATTGATTGATTATGAATGAGCTCTCTTTTGAATTAAAAAAAATAATATAATAAAGAAATTAATCGATTTGATACTGTGATGAAGATTCCTAAAGATTCGGTGGCTAATTAATCGTTTCTATTGTCAACGGTTTGGAAGTTGCAATCCTGTGACGATCCATTACATTAATCAATGTCTTTGTCGACGTGGTAGAAGATTACTCGTTTTACTTGCCTGTTTCTCTCGCTTTGTTGTGTTGCGGTTTGCCTATTTTCCCCCAACAAGAATCTTCTATCCCTCTCTGATTCTTTTCTTTTTTGAGTTGTGATGGTGGTCTGTGCCTTCCTTTAGTTATCGTTTCAGAACGAGATTCAAATCACATTTTATTAGAATTTAAAATTTTATTTAAAAAATAATTTTTTAATTTTCAGATTGTTTTGATATGTTATTATCAAAAATAATATTTTAAAAGTAAAAAATATTATTTTAATATATTTTTTTAAAAAAATATATTTTAAATTACAACCACTATCACATTTCTACACACAATAATTAAATAAAAACAAAAACATTTGTTTCCAGACAAATCACTAGGTTCGTAATTCTTCAAGATGGATATGTATGGTGGCCTAGTAGATTTGATTGTTTTCTTAACTTTTGAATTTAAGATTATTAGACTAATATGGATAGTGTATCACAAAGATCATTTCAAAATAAGATTTAATTGCTATTAATGTGTAAATTAATTTTATTAGATTTAAATTTAATTTCTTAACTTTTAAAACTTATTCCCAGCATTAGTCGGGCCATGACTAGATATACAATATATATTTATAATGTTGGAGATCCTCTAATAAAAATGTAACTATTCTTCAAGAGTGAAAACGAAGAAAGATGAGAAAAAAGATTCAACCCTTTTATTTAGAGATCAAATGTCATGATCCGGGTTACAAATCCATGACTGGCAAATAAACAAGGTCTTTTGTAGGTTTCCATACTTATACAAACTCAAACTTAAAAACAATTTTTTTTATATAACCAAAACAAAGTTCTTCGTAACATGATAACATAATTAACTCCATAATATAAATTGAGTATCTTAATACATGAGTTAATATAAATATCATAATTGTGGGGCATTAACTATAAATAAAAAGAAAAGAACCAACTACAATCAAAAGATGAGGTTCTGAAGGTTCGACAAAAACAATCAGCTAACAAGCTATAAGGCTGAAAAAAGATAAAAAACAAGAAGGTAAGCTCAACACCCTAGGTAGTAGATAACGTTTAATATATGCACATAAGATAATACAATAATGTGTGTGTCTATATATATATGGCTTTAATTTTAAAAGTTTCTTAAATAGTCCATAACAAGAATATCATAAAGTATAGCTCGTCGAAAAATCAAAATGCAATGAGCATTACGCTTTGTA
>Ga0325402_1001875_pt1 | contig 17913 bp, 10 predicted proteins | sample PopdelMetagenome_22_FD_207212 | JGI IMG/M metagenome (GOLD analysis project Ga0325402, IMG submission 207212) | Populus deltoides microbial communities from Bellville, Georgia, United States - Xylem-PdKOR-R3 | ecosystem: Host-associated > Plants > Phyllosphere > Stem > Wood/Secondary xylem... | reverse complement strand
TGAAAAGTTATTGTACGAAACATCGCTGGAAAAGATCAAGAAAACCATAAATCTAAATACAAACTTCCACAAGGTTAACAAATAAAGAGAATATATAAACTTCACGATGCAAGCGCTAGAAATGCACAAACTTTCATATAATGGTTTTTCTTTAATTGATGGTGATGGCTACGATGACTAAGATTTAATTGTTTTAAAGGGAAATGGTTTATTAACTTTATTTAGAATTGATACGCAAGAATTGGTGGATTATTTAATAGGTATCAATCATAGTTTATCAGTTTTATTATTAAATTAAAAATTTTAAAAAAATTATCTTTTTATATAATTGATGAAAATTAAATTGTATTAATTTAGATTCAATAGGTTGGAGCAACATGTATACCCTAGAGGAATCAGGTTTAAAATATCCCCATGACTACGACCGTATATATAAGAGCAGGCTATATATAGTGTCTCTATCATAGGCATCATATGATCCAGCTCAAGCCAGCTATTAGTAGTTAGTCAGGAGTTGGTTTAAGAACAAATTATTGTTGTGATGGCTAATTTAAGAACCCAAATAGATTTGTTCAAAGACTATGGATACAACACATGTTGATAAAATAAGCTTGAGGTTACAATTCATTACTTTAAAAGTCAAAGAAAAAGAAATAATTTGCTAATTAATGTTTCTTATACAAAACATAACATTAAGGGATTGAAACTAATATTTAGAATTGTTTCTTATACAATTAAAGTGAAGAAAGAAAAAGAGAGAGCCTTGATTGAAAATCTATGAGATCAAGGCAAGAATTATTTTAGCTTGATGACAAATTTCTTCCAATATGAGGTAAATGATGCAAGAATTAGAACTATAGTATCTCTCATATAATTAGTGTTTTTCTTTTAATGGTTTATTAGGTAATATTTATGATGGTAGTTTGGTAGGGGAAATATTTATTTTACTTGGAATGTTTCTAGTGTTTATAGAGTTGCTACTATTGTAAATATTTTTTTTTTTGATATTTTAGATAATTTTATAAAAAAGTTTGTTTTCTTTTTTAGCTATTCAACCTAGACAGTCAATCATTAACTATGTTAGTTATCTATTGTTTTTTTTTCTCCCTCTATCACTTCAACATAGACATTGCCATTCCACATAATTACCAATGTTTGAAAATATCAAAATATCCATAGCAAGACAAACAACCCACGGAAATAAATTAGAGAGTAAATGATTTTCTCATATAAATGCTACTAGGGATTGATAAAAAGACCTATATGCATAAGTATTTGTTTATTAGCAACTTAGATTGTCAACATCCACAGAGGAATATTCATATTGCTTGATGAGAAAATCAAAATAGGTTACAGAAGGTGGGATTGAACTCACAATCAATTCATTCACAAAGTTCATAGGTGAGTATAGACTACCAGAAAATTAAAAAATATAAAAGGAAACACTGACAAAAAAAGTTTGTCAGTATATTGCAATGATATTTAACAACAGAATTTTTCATCTTTGTATCCATTGGTAAACACTGACAAAAAAATTCCCTTAGTATATACCAAGCGAATTACAATGGAAAAATAAGATATGAAAAAAAAAGCTAAACAATATGATGACGTGTAACTTTTATCGACCATATTACCAGTGGAATTAACCCAATGTTAAAATATGTCTATGAATATGTCCACAAACAAATTTCTTTGGTATATATTGAGGGAGGGAATGCCAGAGGATATTACAAAGGGATTCAAAAAGGCAAATCATATGGTGACATGATATTTTTATTGAAAGAATGACCAACGAAGTTGCTAACAAAATAATTATGTTGGTAATGTCATCGATGATATTTAATTTATGACTTGGCGAACGACTTTCCTCCCCCTCTCTCATTTCTCTTTCTTCTTTATGCATTTTTTTTGTCACAAATAGCCACCCCCTCCCCCCAATTTGAACACAATTCAAACTCTCACAACAAATCCAACCACCACAACACTTAGTTTGTTAGTGTATGTGTTCTAATTCAAATTTTATTGTGGATTATCCACTTCAAGTAAGCAAATTTACCATTTTTTATTTGAACTCAATTTTAAAATGTTGATTTTTTATATATTTTTTACAGTTTATGTATTTTGTTTGGGTGTGTACTTGTTTTATAGTTTTTTCTCATACAAATATGTTAAATAGATTTATGATTTATACATGTTAGGGCTTGTTTTAGATTTCATAAAATTATATTTGTTTGTAACTCGTTAAAACTTATATCGGATTTTTGACATAGGTGTTTTGTGATGAAATAAATAATGGCTTATTTGACGAGTTTATTTTATATTTTATCAATTTTATTGTCTACTTGAAATTTTTGGTAAATGTGTAAAAATTTGAATTAATATAGATAATTGATTATGAATTAAGTTCTATTAAAATAGATTGAATAAGTTTGCGATAAATGAATATTTTTGCAAAGTATTTAATTAACATAGTTTATTAATAACTTTTGTCATCATTATTTTATATAGGTTTGATATAAGTAATGGATGGTCATTCATGTATGTATAAAGATTTACCCCAATAGCTGTGGAGGATGAATTATTATAATGGGGTTCAGAGTTTTATTAATTATGCCCAATTTAATCCAAGAAATATTAATAGAGGGGATATTAGAAGTCTATGCAAGAGGTGCAACAATAAAAAGTTTCCTGATCCAAATATTGTAACGATGCATCTTCTACAAAAAAGGTTCATGTAGAAATACTTATGTTGGTATGTACACTAAAAATCATATGTTCTTCACGATATAGTGGTACAAAGGACGGTTGGATCAACTTCTAGTTCTAGCAATTTGTATGGAGTTGTAGGTAACAATAATAATCCTTATATGAATATGGTTATGGATACAATTAGAATGAATCAAGGTCATGCCGCTCAATGTTCAATCATAGATAAAGAATCTAGTGTAAACACAACCAAATGTTTTGATTTTTTGAAAGATTCTGACGAACTATTATAGGATAGTTGCACAAATCACATTAAATTATCGGCTGTTACACAGGTGTTCAACATCAAGTCAGATCATGGATTAAGTGAGGTTGTTTATGACAAAATTGTCGAATGAGTAAGAAGCATTTTACCTTAAGGAAACAGGTTAAAAGAGAATTTTTATGTTGCTAAGTCCATGATGAAACCCTTTAGTCTAGGATACTAGAAAATTGACTTGTGTATAAACTTCTGCATTTTGTACTACCTTGAAAATACAGAGTTGACCAAGTGCAGAACATGTCAGCATTCTCGTTATAAGCTATGACTAGCAGAGGTTATTCATGTCACCAAAGACAGTAATATATATATCATGACACCAATCATATGATGTGATAGATAAAGTGATGGTGTACCCTTCTGATGGTGAAACCTGGAAACACTTCAACAATGTTCTTCCTCAATTTTTAGTAGAGATAAGGAACGTGTTTTGGGTTATGTACATATGAATTCAATCCATTTAGGTCATTTGTTGGTCTTTATTCTAATTGGTCGGTGATACTCATGGTTACAAGTTTCCACTGGAGATGTATGTGAGGCCAAAGTTTATATTTTTATCTAAAGTCATACAAGGTCCTAATAGTTCAGGTTAGAATATAGATGTTTGTCTTTGACCATTAATTGATAAGTTGAAGTAGTTGTGATCATTCGGGGCTGATTTATGATGTATCGAGGAAACAATTTTTTTTTATGAAGGCAGCTTTGATGTAGATTATTAATGATTTTCCAAATTATAAAATAGTTTCTGGATGGAGCATGCATGAAAAACTAGCATGTTCATTCTATATGAAAAATAACAAGGCATTTATGTAAATAAACGATGATAAAATGTCTTTTTTTTAATGCCATTAGCGGTTCTTGCTAACAGATCACAAGTTCAGAAAGAACAGAAAAGACTTCTTGTTGGCAGAGTTTAAAGGGATGTTGTATCGTCACTTCTTTCAGGTGAATAATTGTATAACATGGTGTTAAAGTACAGTGACAATAAGTTTGATTTTCAATTTAGTAAGTAGAAGTTTTCTGGTTTTGGTTTGACCTATAATTGGGTAAAGTGAAATATTTTCTAGGAGCTTTCTTATTGAAGATCAATCTTCTTTGTCATAACCTTGATGTCATACATATAAAAAAGAACGTGTTCGAGAATATTTTCAACATGGTTATGGATGTAAAGGGGAAGACTAAGGACAACATCAAGATTAAAAGGGATATAGATTTGTTTTGTTATCATAAATATATGAAGTTGATTCATGTTGGGTCACAGGTCGCAAAGCCTAAAACCAACTTTGTCTTAGACAAGAATGTATAGTTACTTGTCTACCAATGACTTAAAAGTCTGTGTTTCCGGATGAACATGCCTCAAGCATACCAAGCTTGGTGAATTTAGAGGGTTGTAATGTATGAAATGAAAAGCCATGACTGACATTTGTTTATACAAACACTCATTCCATTAGCTTACTAGATTTATTGCCAAACGGGATATGAAATGCACTCATGAAGACCAGTTACTTTTTTAGAGATATATGCTCCAACAAGTTGGAGACACAATACATGGAGCGGCTTGAAATGAATATCGTCTATACAATATGCAAACTTAGGATGACATTCCCTCTATCGTTTTTCAACTCTATAGAGCATCTATCCTTACATTTATCGTTTGAGGCAAAAATCGAAGGCCTAGTCCAATATAGATGGATGTATCTATTCGAGATGTTAGGTTTACATATACATCATAATTAAAATTGTATCATCTTTCTTTGTATATTTCAAAACATTCATTTAATATCATGCAGATACTTGTTTAACCTTAAGAGAAAAGTAGAAAACAATGTATATGTTGATACTTCGCTATGCGATGCCTATATTCTTGAAGATGTATTAATATTTATCTTATATTATTTTAAGCCTTAATTGAGAACACTAATCAATCTCATTCCAAGGAATGACAATGATAGAGAAGTGTCTTCGAATGAGAACTTGTTAATATTCTTCCATTATAGACGACACATACCAAAAAATATTGAGTGAAGATATTAGTCAGAAATAGAATTTAGACAAGCACATAATTATGAGCTATTTAACTGCGATGAACTGAAACATTTTATTCAATAAGTATACTACTTATCATGTTTTTATTTTCAAACGATCTATCTCTTATAATATCATAAACTAATACATAATTGAATTCCTCATAGGCAACAACATCAATATTTACTGTCGTAAAACTCATAGCTCTGACTAAATCCTAAATCTTTTGATTACAAGATGAGCAATTTTCCATAAGATTTAGAACAAATGTAAGCACTATTTAATTATTCTTGTCAATCAGGATAATTAATTTGATTACACATTTCTCATTAAATATTCATGGTTGTACTTCATTTACCAAGTTTATCAATTGGGAGGGGATGCTAGTGTTACTTTGTCTTTACTAAGTCCAGATCCTAAAAGATAGGTGAAGTGCTACAACATGAATTCTGTTAATGGACATGTGTTTGATACTAAAGAATATGGGTAGGGTAGAAACACATATAACAATAGGGTTTGTGATAAGAGATCAACTTTTAATGAGTTTGAAGTTGACTACTATAGGAAGTTAAAAGATATTATTGAATTGCAATATCATAGCGAGCATAATAAAGTATTTTATTCAAATATTATTGGTATGACACCACTAATAGAGGAATCAGAGTAGATTCTCATCATGTTTGGTCAAAATTAATTCAAAGGCTAGACTCCGTAATGTCGATGATGTCTTTGTTTTTGCCAAGTAATGCCAGTAAGTTTATTACACATATACTCATTCTTTTAGAAAGGATTGTTCAAGAGCTGATTGGTTATCTGTAATGAAAACTAAACCTAGGGGTCATGTCGAGGTTGCTCAAGATGACAACGATGAATTAATTGTGGGAGATAATGTCTTTACACTTGGAGAGTTAGTTGATCTATATCGAGTTGCTTTGTCTAATTACTTAATAAAAAAATTCATATTTTTGCATCGCCGAGAATATTTTTATTGATGTTGATGTTGAGGAATTGAATGATGTTTTGAGCTCTAGCGAACATACACAAGTTGATGAAGATGATAGTGACGAAATCAACATACAAGATTGCGATGGAGATAAGGATGGGTCAATTGACGAAGAATATGAGAAATTTTGATTAATTTACACAACATGAATGTGTAATGCCACGAAATAAAATATAATATTTATGGATGAAATTTACTTCAATGTAATGACAATGTTGTTAATTTATTATTGAATGAAAATACAATATTTATTTTATTATTGTGATGTAAACTGGTATTATTATGTTATGTGTGCAACTGTGAATTTAACTATTTGGAGGATGTATAGATAAGAAATATAATACAATTTAGCATCGGATACTGTTTTAAACCAATGAAAAATACCGATAGACTATACATTACATACAAGTATACCAACATAATAGAGACCATTAGAACTGTTTTCATTCACCTTAACATTGTTCACGGTATTCATTACATATGAGTATACCTACAAAATGTGTTTATCGGTAGATTACAAAGATACTGGAAACTATGCCCCTTCACCCTAGCACTATTCACAATGTTCATTACGTACAAGTATATCGGTGATATATTTCAAAGACTATGAGAAATGTTCACTTCTTAATGCGGTGATAATTAATGATCTTTTGACTATTTATTTCCCCCCATGAAATCTTAATGCGGTGATAATTAATGATCTTTTGACTATTTATTTTTCCCTTATAAAATTACCGATGAAATGAAAAGTTATCAATAATATGTGGAGGGCTTTTTGAATATTTTCATGCAAGTTGAAAATTTTCTATTTGATTTTACAAATAAAATTACTGATGAAAATATCAAAAGTATTAATATTTAATTGCTCATTGGTAATCCCATCATTAAAGACTAAAATAAAAGACTGGAATCATGATAGATAAATAGATGAGGCTTCATGTTTTTCTTTCTTCTTTCTTTTTCTCTCACACACCTATTTCTCTCTCTTTATCTTTTCCTCTCTCTCTCCTTCTCACCTGAAATCAAGCATTATCTTCTCTTGTCATCCTAATGTATGTTGTCTTTCTTCATTTTTCTTCTTATTTTTCTTTTTTAAGGATTTATTAACAATGTCTTTTCTTCTTTTTTCTTTCTTTTTAATCAAGAGCTAAAATAAAGCATGTCATTAAGGCAAGAATTTTTCATTCCTTTTTATCCTTTTCTGAGTTTTTTGTTTTGCAATGTTTTTTGTTTTTTTTGTCATTACTTTTTTTTTCAATTTTTTGTTCCTAATAATTTTATGAATTAATAAATCACATGAATTTTAGTTGTTATTGAAATAATTTTTGCATTATTTTGTTGAATTTTAGTTTACTTATTCAATTTTGTTGTTCAATTTCAATTCAATATGTTGGTTTAATTTGAATTGTTATTTTGAATTTATTCCATTTAGAATAATTTTTTGTAAATTTAGGATTAAAAATATTATCACTTAGAAATAATTGTGTTGAATATTAGTTGTTATTGAAATAATTTTTGGATTATTTTGTTGAATTTTAGTTTTTTATTTTCACTTTTGTTGTTCAATTTCAATTAAATGTGTGGGATTAATTTTAATTATTATTTTGAATTTTTGTAAATTTAGAATAATTTATTGTAAACTTATGATTAAAAATATTAATACGTACAAAATGAAAATTTTCCATGAAATTGAATTATGCTAAATTGTTAGAAGAAATTAAATAAACTCAACTGGTTTGAGGCATATATTATGTGAATTTATAGGTTTAAAAATTTTGAGTAGTCTCCCGTATAGGAAAGATGCTGCTAATTTTTTTTAAAATAGGAATCGTTGCTAGTTTTTCTAGAAGCGATGCTGATAACCATGAGTTTTTAAGTGTCAACCAATAACATACACCTAAGGCACAAACATCGACTCATACACAGGCTTATTGAGTGCGATGCTGTAATGTTGAGGGGGGTCCCTTCACAGTGGGATTTATTTACCCGCAAGTACGAGGTTTAGTAGAAGGATGACCTTTTAATGTAAGTTTGTTTTGCTTTCACAATGAGATGTTTAATAATTTTTGAAAAAATAATATCATTTAATAAATGTAATTTTAGGTTTATAAATATAGAGATTGTGAGAACAATAACATCGGCCTTTAAATCATTGATGGGAATCTCATTGTTTCAATGAAGACAGGTTTTCAAACATCTTGAATGGAAACCTCATATTGATGCATGATTTTCAAGGTTTTCAAATTTAGATGAAGTTTTTTGTTCAAACACATGTGTAGAGTGATGACCTCTAAAAAGGTTGTAATAGTGATAGCCAAGCTCAATACTAGTGGTATATTGGTTTTTAATTAATTTTTTCTTAAGTTATTATGTCTTTGAATTTGATCATTTTCTTTTCAAGGATATATATATAATAACCAATTGAATGAGAGATATGGGGACGAGCTTTTGACCCATCCAGATATCGATCTAGATTTGTGGTTGGAGGGAGGATCGTTCGATGGACCTAATAGAAATTAAGTGTATGGACTCTCTAAAACTTCAACCAAGAACTTGTGGACGACCCATAGTGCTTTAGTCGCTAGATGCTCGTAATCAATTCCAAGCAGCCAAACTCTGGAGTTCGCAGCAATGTTAGACCAACGAGAATAGGATCGGATGACCCATTTTAATGATAAATATGAACGACTCACTACTGGTTATGAAGAACTTCATCGATTGGTAATGGAGATAAGATCACAGATGACTGGTTCATGTGCACCCCCTAATTAGCTTAACGGTTCCGACAACAACCTGCCGCTTCCTCCTACAGCGTCACCTCTATTTTAGATTTATTATATTCTAACATACTAATTTATTTTATTTTAATTATTTTTCTACTTATGATCAATATATTTTTTAAAAATATATTTTTAAAATATTACTGACGGTACAACTCTATCGGTATATTTCAGAAAGTTGAACAAGAATTACTGAAATGCTACTATTATATTTTTCTACTTATGTTCAATATATTTGTTTAAAAAATATATTGTTAAAATATTACCAACAAGGTCATCGACAAAACAACTCCATCATTATATTCCAGAGAGTTGAAAAGAGTTACTACAAATACCACTATTATTGATGGGGTTACCAACAAAACTAACAATCGATATATTTCAGAAAGTTGGAAAAGAATTATTACAAATGTTATTGTTATTGTTAACGCATTGACAAAATTATAGATGGTATTCTGTCGGTGATATCTTATATTTACCGATGAATATATTAACAAAATAAAGCAGGTAATTTTTTTTGGCATGCTTTGTCTATATGTAAATCCATCGGTATATTTATTACCGACGGGCTTACTAGCAGTCCATAAATTACCAACGAGAGTTTTTTTGAAGGATCGTTTCCATCTGTGTGTCTATTGATAACATATGTACCGACAGACTACTAGTATAAAAACCGACATACATTTTTATTGGTAAAATTATTAAATCTGATAGTGTTCTATTAAAAAATATATATTTATAAGTTGTGGTTCTGAGTCTATCTACTCATTAACCTCCTGTGAGCATGAAATATTAGCATAAAATGAAGTATTACTAGGTAATGTGTTAGCGGTTGTAATTTAAAGTGTTTTTAGTTTGCAAATACATTAAAATAATATTTTTTTATTTTTTTTAAAAAGTTTTTTACATTATCACATCAAAACTATCAAGAAATATATATAAAAAATTTTTAAAAAAACATTTTTAAATTTGTTTAAAAAAACAGTATCAACCGCGTTTCAAACACTGAAGGCAGTGGAAACACATAGGTCAAAGATAATAGGAAAGTGGGAAACTGGGAATGAACTTGTGAATGAATGCAGTGCTGTCAGTGCAGAGAAGACGATAAAAGGAAGCGATTTTTTTTTTAAATCAAAATTAATGAGTTGCAGCTTGAACTCTCAGGTTATATATATTATTGTGTTTCAGCGCAGAGAGGTCAAATCTCATATTTGTATATTCAGTTTAAGTGGCTACTTAATCTATGTATTCTTCTTTTTCTTTGGTTTTTTAACTGGTTGTCTTCAGTTTTCTTTTATAAGAAATTGGAAATGTCAATCAAGAAGAAAAGTTTATCTGAGTTGAAATACTGAAAAAGAGAACTTGAAATCATATGGACTTACAGGCATTAGTCATGGATCATCAAGGAAAAATGGCAAAGCATATCAATATTCAAATAAGTACTGAATCCAATGATGGGTGTAATTTAGGAACCTACAGATTTTGGCTGTTTTGGAGGAATGAGTCTGACACTGTTCCAGTCAGCTTGTTGCCACTCAAAAACCTGGTAAGAACCACACTCAAACTTTCAGCATAATTTATTGCGCCATCCTTGATAAGATTTCAATAACCAAATTTCAAATTATCAGACTTTAACATTGCTCACGTAAACTGTCGTCGTATTGTAGTAGGAGGAATCTCCCCAACCAAGTTGTTAAAAGTTAAGTCGCTGCAAGAAATTACAGCAAACGAAATTTTAGGCTTCAGTCTCTGAAGAAGATTTTACATCTTTGTAAATATAATGGCTATAAACAGGTGAAAATATAAATAAATATGTATATGTCTCTTAATTAAAGGTTATTAAATTCTTTGAAGTAATCCTCTATTTATTTTCTTCCTTGGAGAGTTGCAGTTGCTTGAAATCACTACCTTCTCATAGGAGCTCATCGGTTGTGAAAATAAGTCAATGTTATGTTAGAAGCTAGTTGTGATTCTTCTACTCACTCTAGTAGGACTTTACTTATTATATACCCAGGATTATATATTAATGGAGGACCTTTAACTTATCCTAACGACCTGATGATTCAGGCTGTACATGGAGATCATAATGAAAAATGTGGCAGAATTGAAATGTATCAAAAGAAATTCTATGTTGCTTAGCAGCGGATGTAAGTTCACACTTACAGTGTTGTTTCCACTTTCCATGCGTTTTCTGGGATTGTTCCATTTAAATTGATGTTCCTCAGAACCCTTGCAACAAGTTACAGGTTGGTTAAACAGTTCTGAACAGAACATATCCTCAACTTTACTGTGAAAAGTTATGAAGCAGTTCACATACAAGAATTTCCTTTCAATCGGCGAGTTAGGTAACTGAAACTCTGGTCCAGGCATATCAGCAATCCTCCTGCAGAACGGGTAAGAGACCTTGAATATAAGTTAAATGTTCAATTTCCTTCATTTATCTCTCTCTCTCTTCCCCTCTCTATTTCACACACACAAAGAGAATTCTTCAATAATTAATACAGCAGGAGGTATGCAGCACAAGAAAGTTGTTTTACTCACAAATCAGACAACTTGTCCAAATGAAAAATTTCAAGAGGTATGGGTCCTTGCAATCCAGTCGCGTACAATTCACTTCATTAGTCACGAAAAGAACAAAAAATCTCAATAAAGTGTATCATTTTGCATTAGAATGAATTAAGATCTTGTGAAGATAAACATCTCACAGATTTTGAAGTTGACTCCAGCTCCCAATGAACTCGGGTACGGTGCCATTAAGATTATTATCACTTACGCGACTGCACATTGAATATGTTAAATCATCGAGAGAGAAAAAATGTGTTTTAAGGAAAATAAGTGAGGGCTTACAAATCCTCCAAGTCTTTTATCTGCGCAAGTGCCTCTGGCAAGGTCCCCACTAACTTATTGCCGGAGAGTATCCTGCAATTGTTCATTCACGGCATCAAAGCAAAGATTTCAACTAATGAAAACGAAATCTCTAGCAAGTCTTCAAAATGAAGAATTTAGTTAAATGTCTTACAGAGTTTTTAAGTTGACAAGCTTGCCAAGCTCAGGCGGGACAACACCAGAAAACTGATTTGATTCAAGGCTCCTATATTTTATAATTGCATTTGATAGAGTGAAATAACCATTAGAGAACAAAGTAAACTAGCATTGCTTGCAATATTCGAATAACTCAAACTAGAGGTAGAGCACTATAACAGATTCAAGCCATACAAGTAGGTGAGGGCAGTAAAACTTCCCAAATGTCCAGGAATATTTCCTGACAAGCGATTTGCAGTAAGCGAGCTGCATAAGAGGTTAGTTAGGAAGGAAGTTTTAAGCTCACTCTTACATAGAAAATAAGATAAACCAAGAAGAGAGGTGAATTTATAAATGAGCTTACATGAAAGACAGATTTTTCATCGAAGCCCATTCCACCGGAATTGTGCCGTATAGATAGTTGCGAGTGAAATCTCTGTCATAGACAATGTTGTTGTATAAAAATTATTTTCCATCTTGAAAATTGCTCCAAAAATTAATATAAACGCTTGAAATTTTAATATAAACTGTGACAGACAATGGCAAACTCATAATCACATAACATCTGATGAGTATTAATTATCATCGAGGCATCTCTCAAGATTCATAATCATTTAAAGGATTCAGAATTGAGGCCTCGAAGCAGAAGCATGAGCCAAATATATATGTCCTTAATTAAGGGTTCTTACATTTTTTTGACATAAGTAAGGTTGGCCAATTCCGGAGGAAGCCTGCCTGGAAGACTGTAATCTTTGAGCTGGCTTTATTGCAAGCAGGAGAGAGAGACATCATTGGTCACAGTTTAGGAAAGCTAAGATATATATATATATATATATATATATATATAACAAAGAAAAACATAAAAATGTAAAGTAATTAAGAGGCTTACAATGAAGTAATGTGACAGTAATTATCATCAGTGATGCTGCAGTTACATTCGATGGTGTTGTTCCCTTCTAAGTTTGGTGGAGCAGAAGTCAGTACTGTCTCAACGACTCCACTCTGTTGACAACGATCGACGAACTTCAAGGATAGTTGGCCATCCTCGTCTACTGCCTTACCGATTTGTCTTAACGCTTCAACTGGTGGGGTTTTTTTTTAAAGAAAAAAAAATAATTCATGAGGAATGTGCACTATTCAAAACATTCTCAAATAGATTATTATTAATAATAATAGTAAATAGATTACGATTATACACACACTCCCTCGACCATTTGAATCAAGTTAATTTATCGTCCTAGTCAAACCTTAAGATTATATTCTTTTTAGTTTTTTTTTTAATAAAATCATTTGCAATTAAAAAAAAAATTAAAACGATATTATTTTAAATAAAATTTAAAAATAAAATATTATTTGTTAACTCAATAGCGTTAACTAGATTTAACTATATTAACTTTTAAATCAATTTAAAAAAAAATACAATCTAAATTAAACTCTAAATTGATTGGGAAGTTTAAATATTATATTGTTGGATTGGTGGATTATTACTATAAGAATTTGTGATGTATAAATATTATTTTATTGTTATTTATACCTGTAGATGTATCTTAATTGGTATGATCAAACGAAAGAAAGAAATCATGAATTTAAATTCTACAGTGAGTATGTCATTTCTTAAAAAAGAATTAGATATAAATGAATCTAATTATATAAAACAATACACTCATGGAAGCTATTTTGTGTTATATACGGCCAAAGATATATTTTACTGTTTTTCAAGCAATTACAAAGTTTTGGTTATTGTTGTTTAATTGTGCGAGTCTCTTGAAGTTTAATGCAAGAAATACAATTAGTAAACTATATTCATATTATTTTATATAATAATAATTAATAAGAACTAAAGAAAAACGAGGGTACTTCACTAACCCCTCCTCACAAATCAATTTTAATTGGAATAATGATTTTTTATATATAATTTTATTTTTATTTTTCAATATTAGATTTATTAAAAATTAAGTTTTATAAATTTTTAAAATTTTTTTCTATAAGGTTATTTTGTTTTTATGACCTAAACCATGAGTTTTATAGATTAATTTGATTAACTTGATTTGTTTTGTTATTTTTTTAATTAAATATTATTTTTCCAGTTACTCCATCAATATTGAGTTAATTGAAATTAGATTTCATAATTTGTTTTATTTTTTATAAAGTTATTCTAACCTTTTGACACAAGTTTGAAAGGTTAACTCGAGTTGACTTAAGTTATTTTTTTTTTTAATTTTATCCTCCAATTAACATTGAATTTACTAGGTATTGAAATTCATAATTATTTTTCTATTTGCTTTTTATAGGGCTATTATGGCCTTATGACATGTGTCTTGGATTTTACTTTTCTTTTTTTAATTGAATTTATTTTTAATTGCATCCTTCAATATTGAGAATTAATCTTTATAATTTTTATAAATTTACTTTTCATTAAATTATCTCGTCTCATAACCCAAGTTTGATAGGTTAATCTAGGTTGACTGAAGTTGTTTTATTGTTATTAAATTTTATTTTTAATTTCATCCTTTAACATTTGACTGATTAAGAATTGAGTTTTATTTTTCTCTTATTTGTTTTTTATAGGGTTATCACGGTTTCATGACTTAAGATAGAGATATGACAGGTTAATCCAAGTCAATTTAATATGTTTTTTTTTATATTTACAAAAAAAAATATCATCTTAAATTTTTTAAATTAAACTATATTTTTATTAGACGGAATTATATTGAGTCAATTCCGATATTATTAATTTCTTGACATTCAAAATTTTTATATTCGACATCGCAGTATAACAAGACACGATAATCCGGTAATAAACTATTAAGTTAAGGTGCATATTGCCTGAACTATATGGGGTTGGATCTCATTCAATCTAGCTTGATAATTACTGCTAGGTACTAGCTAAATTACTGTCCTCACCTCTTAAAAAGTTTAGAAGAGGCGTACAAATAAACAATCTTTTTTTCTAAAAGACAAAAAGAAAACATAATCTTTTTTTCAAAAAAATAATAATAAATAAATAAAAGAAAACATAATTTTTTTAAATAAATAAATAATTTGAGCTTCTCTAACAATAAAAGGCCTATATATTGTATAGTTAGAAAGGGTCACATAAATTAGATATGAGAAGCCCAACGAGGACCCAAATATTGTTAACCTAGTTGTCCAAATTCAAACAAAGATGATACTAGAAAGTGAAGGGGAAACTTTCATCCGGCCCAAATGCGCAGTTTTAAAATTAATAACTTTTAAGGTTTATAAAAAATAAAAAACACAATATAATAGGTTATTTTATTTTCTACAATAAATTGAATAACAAAAATGGAAGTGGAATAAAACCACCCTTTTCTTGTTGTTTTTGTTCTAATTCTTTTATAATATTCAAATTCATGAAATTAGAATAATAAATCTGTTTTATTTTTATATTTCTTTGAACTCTGAAAGAAATTTTTTTTGATATTTCTGATTCAATCTTTTTGTTCCTAGTTTTCTAGTCTCTCTCTCTCTATATATATATATATATATATATATATATATATATATGAATGATTTACCATTTCCTTCCTCCATTCCACTTAAAAGTTTATTCAAAGTCACATATTAAAATATCCTTCTTCGATTCCAAAACACAAGATAATTTATATTGATATTTATATCCATATAATATATAAGATTTAATATATAGTTGCGATAAAAAGATATTTAGCCTTTAAAGGTTACAAGTGAGAAGCAAATCTGTTGATGTTCATGGACAAAAAAAGAAAAAACGAAAACTTTATGAGAAGGTACAATGGTCCTGACACTTGGTTTTGATCAGATGAGTTGGAAAGTTTCAAAGACTTGCTGTATACTTATAAGACCTCACTGATCTGATCTGAATATATATTACTGTTAAAACAAAGTAAGACAGAAGGTTGCTCTTACCTTCTCCTGGATGCAGCTGATCAGAAGCAAGCAAAGTAATAGAGCTCGAGAAACTGATCAATATCACCATGACTTGGCAAAGCTGAAACATCATTAACATCTTGTGCTGCAAAATTGGCTGCAAAAGCTGGAATAAGTTTTTGTATTTGTCGTCAGGAGACAGGCAGGGAAGGAGAGGTTAATTTGATTTATACATACCAAATCTTAAAACGTCACATCCAAGTGCCTGCGTACTTGTATCCTATGTCATTTCTCTGGGGCGATATTTTGAATTCAATTTTAACTTTTTACAATCATTATAAAAGACTTATTTCTTTTTAAAGAGTTATTGGTTTTTCCATAGCATGTAAATAGTTTTTTTTAATTTGTCAATATAATTTATTTAAAATTATATTGATATTTTATGTTAAAGAGTTTATGTTCAAAATTAAAAATTAAATTCCAACAAAAATATTTTTACTCCAAAAATAAATTTTTAGTCTAAAATGTATCTATATTATAAATAAAATTCTAACAACCGATTATAAATTATCTGAAAAAATTAAAAATGACTCTGTGATTTGTAGATAAATATTTATTTGGTGAATCATTATCTTTGATGGATTTTTTTTATTTTAAACTTTTTTAAGTAAAATATTATTAAATTTATTTAACTAACTAGTAAATATAATATCTTAAAATATTTTGTTTTCGATGTAAATCAAGAAGATAATAATACACGTATGAATCTTCACCTCCTATTTTCTTGGGTTCTCCTAGTTAGTTGCAGGTTGCAAGATGTTGAAATTTAAAAGATAAGGCGGCAGGCACGTATCGAGGCATTTGAGCCACCAATTTATTGACTGCAAGCTATCATGTTGAATGATTCACATCACTAGCGCCGTCGGCTGCTAAAAAGCATTTTCATGGAAAAACTCTCAGATATTCAAACCCGACTAGTCATTTTATTGACTTGAACATTCAAAGAACGTACATGCGAAGAACGTACATTGTTTCAAGTATTAACAAAAGAAACCCACAGTCCTTGAAGTTCTTTCCATAGCAAGTTGTAAATTCAATTTCATTTTGTTTGAAATAATCGAAACATTTTATATTAATTTAAAAAATAGAATAAAATAAAAATTTTATTTTATTTCAAATCTTAATCTGTTCTAAATTTTTCAACCAAATTTTAATTAGAATATTCTTGTTTTATTTCACATCTTTCATTTCGATCTTGAAAAATTATTGAATGAAATTAAATCCGGTTCAATTTAATTAATTAGATCACCTAAGTATTAAAAATTATTTTTCATTACTATTTTCAATAATAATAATATTAAAAATTATTACTACTATTTTTATTAATAATAATATTATTTTTTTTAAATTAGATTTATCACTAATATATATGGTTTATATTCATGTTGTTTTTTTTCATGTTTATATCTTGTAGGAATTTGAGCAAAAAAAAAAAATTCTTTAGATCTCATTAGCCTTAATAACATTGACCTAACTTTATATTTAAAATATTTGTGTTGAAAAATTTTACTTTCATAATATTTTGATATTTTGTTTAAGTTGAATTACTTTAAGTTAAAGATCTATTTAATCTTGACTATTTAAAAATATTTTAAATTTTAAAATTATATTTATTTAACATTGTGTTTATATTGCATAATTTATAATTAATTTATATTGAATTTAAATTATATATATATATATATATATATATATATATATATATATATAACCATGGAACAATTTTAAAATAACATTTTAAAACATTCCAAAACTAAAATATTTTATTCCAATTAAAAATCAAAACACCTATCAATATATAATTGACAACCTTGTTCCATTGTGATTTTTCAATGGTTTTTTTTTTTTTTAATTCGGGATTGTTGACCACTGGCTATAAAGTGCACTAAGAACACGAATGCTTTTTTTTTTTTTTACTTTCAATGTAGAATTTTCTGTTTTTTTCTGTTTTTTTTTTTTTTTTTGCAAATACGGATTGATGTAGACAGAGAACAATCTCTTTTTCCACCTGGTGGTAGAGGACAACAAGCTATTTGAAGTTTATGATAGGCTCAATTATATAGCTAGTTGCAATTCAAAAATTATCATTTATTTTAACCGTATAAAAAAAATGCTTCAATAATAAAATT
>Ga0325402_1001874_pt1 | contig 17915 bp, 10 predicted proteins | sample PopdelMetagenome_22_FD_207212 | JGI IMG/M metagenome (GOLD analysis project Ga0325402, IMG submission 207212) | Populus deltoides microbial communities from Bellville, Georgia, United States - Xylem-PdKOR-R3 | ecosystem: Host-associated > Plants > Phyllosphere > Stem > Wood/Secondary xylem... | reverse complement strand
GTTCCCATGACATCATTAAGTGTTTATCCTTTTTGTTTATCTACGTGGACACTAATTTTCATTGCCTTGCAAGGTGTTTGCAATTTTCCAATTTTCTTGTTGCTGCTGTTGTCCATTAACTCTCTCGTATTTCTTGACTTGTATGTTAGTAAAATGTTTAATGTTTCAATTTTTATGCCTGCATAATGTATCAGGATAAAATACAGCATTAGTATTATTGCTGACAAGGGTCTGAAAAAGCCTCTCTATACTTCTGCACGTTTGAAAAAGGGAGAAGTTCTATATTTAGAAACACATTCATGCAGGTACTCCCTCTTCTTCTTCTTCTTCTTCTTCTTTTTTGTGCTTTCTAGCTTGATACCGCACGTAGGTTTTGGAGGCACATTTTTTTGTCTTATAGTAAAATTGTTTTAGCTTCTGTGTATGATTTTCATATCTTTCTGTAACTTTTTTTTTGTCTTACAGTAAAATTGCTTTAGCTTCTGTATTGTATGATTTTCATAACTAGCTGAAAGTTGCCACAGAATTTCTTGATGATGACTTCTGTAATTTCAGGCATTATTTGTTTTGTTGTTTGCCCATGCATAGAAAACAAAATTGTATTGGTTTATGTATTTAAAATATTTAGTAAACGAACATTTTTTTTGTGCAAGTCTGAGGTATTGAAATCATGAAGTTCACGTGGTGAATTCTTAGTGATGTTCTGATTCTGAATTTTTGATTTCTTATGTGAAGGTACGAGCTCTGTTTTACAGGAGAGAAAATGGTGAAAGTGACGCAGGCTTCTCAGGTGCATGAAGAGACAAATAAGATCCATAATCACCACCCACATTCCTCAAACGGTGAGAAGCATGACTTTGATAATGTTCTTATTGATGTATTCCGGTGGTCTCGCTGTAAGAAACCACTACCGCAGAAGGTCATGCAGTCAGTTGGGATCCCATTGCCCCTGGAACATGTTGAGGTACTTCATTTCAATTTCTTTCCTGGAAACATCTCTTCATATTTAGATGTTAAAGTTTGTCATATTTTCACGAAGTCAAATAAGGAGACTGCAGAAGAAACTCATATTGTCAGCTTGTAGTTACGTTTTTCTTCTGTTTTTTTATCCTTCTAGGCTGACCGCAACATCTGTGATTTTGAACAGGTATTGGAGGAGAATCTTGACTGGGAGGATGTGCAATGGTCACAAACTGGTGTTTGGATAGCTGGAAAAGAATTCACACTTGCTAGGGTGCGCTTTCTATCTCCAAGTTAGCTATGGCTTCCTGTGTATCTTCTACAAATGGTTTTGTAGCAATGTGATGCATGCAGGAATAATATTATTTGGTTTGTAATGGTTTTATTTCTTAAATAAATCAAAGAATTGAAGTTAATCTCTTTTCTTTTTCGTTTATAAAAAATCGATTGGACTATATCCGTACCAGAGTATTTGAGCAACCAAAACAGAAGTACTGGAACTTTGAATATTGGGAAGTCTGGCATTTCTTCCATTCCAAGCAAGCTAATGACTAAAGGAAAGCATCTCTCTGCAATTTCTTATTAGCAAAATTAATTTCAGTAGACCAGATTGATCGAATTTGTATCCATGTTCTCCTGACTACTTGGTACACTTTGCTTGAAGACATCACGAGATCCAGATATTTAATATGAAATTCATCACAAGCTGATGAGCCCACTTCTTTGCCAAAAGCAGAGAGTAACTGCATAGTCAGGGTCTGTTAAACCAACTAGCTAGAATTCATGTGTTGAAATACAAAAAACTACAAGGAAAACGAGAGATCACACAGAGACTACATCTTCCAGTATCAATTCTGTTAGATTAAAGATTTCATCTTGGTGCAAGTGCAAAAGCCAAACGGATCTGCAAGTTTCAGTGTGCCAGATGGGAAGCAACGTCAGAGCCCTCTCAAACATAGGAAGGAGATAGTTTTATCCATGCTAGCTGCTGACCCGAGTACTGAAGTATCTTATTTCTGGCCAAGTGATTTTCTTTGGAGTTTGTATCTTCATTAATTCATTAGACTTGAGGATTTAAAGCAGTGTAATGTGAACTCGTTGAATAGTTAGTGTGAATAAATAAAGCAGAAAGTGACATGAAGTTGGCATGGTGGTTTCCATGAGAGTAATCATTGCATACAGGACAAAGGAAGCACAAGGGATTTGCACCTCTGTTTTATTTCTTTGGAGTAAAAAAACATAAAGATGCTTGCTAATTGCAATGTCTTTAATAGCTAGTCTTCCACTAAGAGAGATCTCTCTCAGTCTACCATTGATTTCCTAATTTCTTATTTGATAAAGTTGCTTCCACTAAGAGAGAGATCTTTCAGTATCCCTTGATTTCCTAATTTCCCTCACCAAATTTTAATTTGATACAGTTGCTTGCACATTGCACTTTGATAAAGTTGCTTCCACTAAGAGAGAGATCTCTCAGTATACCATTGATTTCCTAACTTCCCTCACCAAAATTCTTAAACCTATAGTATGTCTTTAAACGGATCATACTGTTCTGATTCCACAAACTCGTGGATAGAACCTGAGGAGGCCAGCCGTCTTCTGAGAGTTAGTTCAGTAAAATCTAATTAGTAAATGTCGTTTCATATATAGTATCTTGAAATAATTTGCAGAGGTGGGAAGAGGCCCAATGTATTTCTATCTTCATTAATTCATTAGACTCAAGGATTTCCTAAGCTGTTCACCTTCACCCATTCCATCCTCAAAAGGTAGAGCACATAACCCTTAACGTTGAGTTTTGCAACTGAACCACGGAAACTTGTTCATCTAAAGCAACTAAATTCAATGAATCCAGGAACAGGGGCTTGATCGCCTCCATGTACTTCCAACATTCTTACACAAGGTTGATAATCTAGTAGATTCAATATTCCAATTCTTGCATCTCCAGTTACAACATTTACTTCATCCTTGAAAACAGCTGCGTGTTCAATCCAGGTGCACAATTTCCACTCAATAGCATAGTCAAAGAAAATCCAATCGCCCTCATGATATCCTCCATGTCTATAGAATTGTAAATAAGGGAATATAGTGGAAAAAGCTATGAGAAATTGTTGATCGCCTAAAGGAACTCGTAGAATGAACGTACAATGGCAATTACATGGACTATGAATATAAAACTGATGTCCCGTAAAAGGCACCTTTGCAATGTCTTTCTGGATCTTTCAGGAACAAATATCACAAGACCATCCAGTGCAGGTTTTACTAACTAGGAAACAGTAGCAACTGAGCATTAGTCCTGACCTCTTATAACAGTATTGAGATCATGTATCAGATCCGATTTTATATTTGCCATTTCCTTGTATAACTTGTTTTTTTAATATGAAAGATTGTAGTTAAATCTGATATTAAGACAAATCAGATCAAAATGTTTCTATTTGACTAAAATGGTTGCTGCTTCTTGTAGTTGTGTAGTCAGTGATGCTCTCTCTTCCTTTTCTCATCTCCTGATCATGGCCTCTTAATTTTCAAATGCTACTGATGGTCTTTACACTACGTAACAGGCTCTAAGATTATAAGCAGAGTTTCTATTTGAATAACATGACCAAACAAGCCAAACCATGGCCATTGTCGTGAGCCAGCTTTTTGGAATTTCTCACTTAACTGTATCAATACCTCTAAATGTGTTACATGCTAATCTCTTAAGAAGATGAAACCCCTTTGACGCATATGAGGAGAAGGATAAGAAGTTAAAACTCTCAAAAACCAATATTACTATATTTACCCCTTTAATGGATTAGAACAATGTGAATGACTTGAGAAATTCGCAAGTGAAAGCAAAATGTAGCACATGCATATAATTAAAGGTTAAAAGCAACTTGCTATATCTTATAATATAATCTTTGGTAGGAAAGCTGTTCCTTCCTTCTTATTAAACAATACAATAATTAATTGTCATTGATCTGACCATACTACTATCATTGTAGCTAGCTACTGCAACATTGACTTTGTCTTCTGCTTGATCTGTCTCAGTATACCATTGGCTTCCTAATTTCCCTCACCAAATTTCTTAAACCTTTCTGATGATCTGTGCTTCCTGTTTCTGATTGAATCGAATCATCTCATTTGGAGTCCAACCATCTGTCTTTCTTGCTTGAAAGGTAAATCCTACTTTCTTTTCTTGTTTTTTACCTCGAATTTTGTTTCTACACCTAATTGTTTTGGCTCTTCCAAATAGAAGTGCCCATCTGGTTGTAGAATCCTGGTAAAGTATTTATACTTCATCTTCTTCATTTTGTTGCTGTTATCGTTTTTGGCATGTAACTATTGTTTGAATCCTTTTTCTCTAGACTTGAACTATGTAAGTTTGGTGTTTTAATAGTTTGACATGTAACGATTGTAGAAATTTTAATGAGAAACTTTGGAGTTAGGATCATCAATGGCTTCCAAATATAAATAAATTGATCTTTCTTTGTTTTTATAATCCATGCCTTATTTATTGTTTTTTCTTTTTATTTATTCTAGTCTCAACCTTTCCTTTTCCGATTGATGTAACTTACATTAATTTTATTCAATATTTTGACTCTGTTTTTATATATAGGGAAAAATGGTTCACTCAAATGATTCATTTTGGCATAATGTTGAGGAGATGAAGTGTAAGTATTGTAGGCGTCAATTTCCTAACAATACTTCCATTACGAGGATCAAATGGCATTTATCTGGAGAGGAAGGGCATGGTGTTGCAATTTGTGAAAGAGTGCCTAAAGAAGTTCAAGAAGAAGCTTTTCTAGCTATGCATGGTGGCAACAAAAGACATAAAAGCATAGCAAGTTCAAGCAATGTTAATGATAATGCCATTTCAACCACTCCACAAGAACAAAACACTGAAGTCGACAATTTGGCAGGGGATGCAGGAAGGATACAAGCACCAGATACAATGGTTCAAGCACTTGGAAGATTTTTGGAAGAGATCAATGAAATGGTAATGGAGGATGATATAGAGAATGGGACTGGAGGGGTAGTGCAGCCTGGTGTAGGAGCTAGCTCTTCTGGAGGGCTTACAGGCAACACAAATGAGACAAAAGGAGATCCATTACCTACTAGCTCTACAAAGCTAGTGGGTCGTGCATTTGAACATAATACAAGTGTGATATTGTCTTGGTTAACGGATGATGAAGTCTCAACAATTGGCATTTATGGAATGGGAGGAGTTGGTAAAACAATAATGTTGCAACATATCCATAATAAACTTCTAGAAAGACAAGACATTTCTCATTGTGTTTTCTGGGTGACTGTGCCTCAAGATTTCAGCATTAAGAGATTGCAAAATCTTATTGCTAAATGTCTTTATTTAGATTTTTCAAGTGAAGATGATGATCTACGTAGAGCTGTCAAATTGTTAAAAAAACTAAGGAAGAAACAAAAATGGATTCTCATTTTAGATGATTTGTGGAACACTTTTGAGCTACACAAAGTGGGAATTCCCGTCCCAGTGAAAGGTTGCAAGTTGATTATGACAACACGATCAAAAAGGGTTTGTCAACAGATGGATATCAAACACAAAATCAAAGTGAAGCCACTTTCGGAGACAGAAGCTTGGACTTTGTTCATGGAGAAACTTGGACATGACAGAGCACTTTCTCCAGAAGTGGAACGAGTAGCAGTAGAAATTGCAAGGGAATGTGCTGGTTTGCCTCTAGGAATTATAACAATGGCGGGAACCATGAGGGCAGTGGTTGACATATGTGAGTGGAAGAATGCATTGGAGGAATTGAAAGAATCAAAAGTTAGAAAAGACGATATGGAACCTGAGGTATTCCACAGATTGAGATTTAGTTATAACCATCTAAGTGATTCAGCAATGCAACAATGTTTCTTGTACTGTGCATTATTCCCGAAAGACTTTGAGATCCCTAGAGAGGATTTGATAGCTTATTTGATTGACAATGGAGTGATAGAAGAGTTGAAGAGTAGGGAGGCAGAATTTAACAAAGGCCACTCGATGCTTAATAAACTTGAAGATGTCTGCCTATTGGAAAGTGCTAAGAAAATGTTTGATGATTGTAGATATGTCAAGATGAATGGCTTGATTAGGGACATGGCGATCCAAATACAACAAGAGAACTCTCAAGGCATGTTTAAAGCAGATGCACAATTAAGAGAATTGCCAGATGCAAAGAGGTGGACAGAGAATTTTACAAGAGTTTCACTGATGCATAACCAAATTAAAGAAATTATTTCCTGTCATTCACCAAGGTGTCCCAGTCTTTCAATTCTACTGTTATGTGACAATTCAAAGTTGCAATTTATTGCAGATTCATTTTTTGAAAAGTTGCATGGGCTCAAGGTTCTTGATTTGTCTCGTACAAATATCACAAAACTGTCTGATTCTGTCTCTGAATTGGTGAGTCTCACTGCATTATTGCTCATAAAATGTAGGAAGTTAAGGCATGTACCATCATTGAAAAAGCTCCGGGAACTGAAGAGGTTAGATCTCTCTGGTACTTGGGCACTTGAAAAGATACCTCAAGGCATGGAATGTCTATGCAACCTGAGGTATCTTAGAATGAATGGATGTGGTGAAAAGGAGTTTCCTAGTGGGTTGCTACCTAAACTCTCTCACCTGCAAGTCTTTGTACTAGAGGAAGAGCTAATTGATGGAAGATATACTCCGATAACAGTTAAAGGAAAGGAAGTAGGATGCTTGAAGAAATTGGAAACTCTGGAATGCCATTTTGAAGGTCACTCTGACTACTTGAAGTATCTTAAATCCCGAGATGAGACCCAATCACTAAGCACATACCGAATTCGTGTGGGACTACTGGATTACTATCATCATTGTGGCAGAAGTAAAACAATTGTTTTGGGTAACTTGAGTATCAACAGAGATGAAGGTTTTCAGGTCATGTTCTCAAAGGACATTCAACAATTGCACATTGATAATTATGATGATGGCACAAGTTTATGCGATGTTTCCTCTCTAATAAAGTATGCAACTGAACTGGAGGTCATCAGGATATGGAATTGCAATAGCATGGAGAGCTTGGTTTCATCTTCATGGTTCTGCTCTGCTCCACTACCATTGCCATCTTATAATGGTATATTTTCTGGTCTTAAGGAGTTCTATTGTTATGGATGTACAAGTATGAAGAAGTTGTTCCCTCTTGTCTTGCTACCAAACCTCGCAAACTTAGAAAATATTGCAATTTATAATTGTGATAAAATGGAGGAGATAATAGGTGGAACAAGATCAGATGAAGAAGGGGTTATGGGTGAAGAAAGCAGTAGCAGCGAATTCAAACTCCCAAAGCTAAGAATTCTGAGCTTGTTTGACTTACCAGAACTGAAAAGCATTTGTAGTGCAAAACTGATTTGCGATTCCCTGAAAGAAATGAAAGTAATAAATTGTCAGAAGCTGAAGAAGATGCCAATTGGTCTTTCATTGCTTGAAAATGGCCAAGACATCTTGACATAGTCGAGCTTGCGATAACAGTTGATTATGAGCAATCAAGTATGGATCTACTATAAGTAAATGAGGATCTGTCCTATACAAATTACATGAATGATCTAGTAAATGCATTTATGAATCAATGAGATAGGTTATTTCAACCGACTGTTGGATCATGCTCAAACTTTTACAACAATGAATGAATGGAATCGTTACTCCAACCGGTTTGAAAATCTCACCTTAGGGCCTTGGTTTTGACAATTTTTTTTTTTATGATTTTCCTTGTTATTTCGGATTTATGCTTCTTTCTTTTGTATTTTCAGAATTCTTTTTATTTTCTAGTTGAGATAGGGTTTTTGGCTTATTTAAGGCTTTGTAAACCTCCTAAAAAGGAAAACTTCAGTATTATTATTTTAGGCTCATCAAAAATTCAGTGTCGCTGTCTTTAACTTCTGTTTGCATTAGAAACTATGAGTATCCAACCTTAACCTTTTTATAATCCACTCTTTTCTTTTATCTTAATTTTTTTTTAATACTAATAGATATTGTTATGGTTACTGTTGGTATTACAGGCACATACAAGGTTCCTATCTTGAGGGGCCTATACTATGATGTTTTGAAAATATAAGAGAATAGAAAAAGGCAACAAAGTCTTTAAAGGCTTAGACAATACAATAGATATAAATAAATAAAGAGTATTGTGGTAATTAAATAAATCTTGATAAGTATAAATAGGATTAAAAAAAGAGATGAAAATCTGATCTAAGAAAGTGAGAACCGGCAGGAGAGAAGGGGGAAAGAAAAAGAAGAGAAAATAAAGAAAGATAAAGGAAGGAGAAGAGAGTTAGAGAAAATAAATTTAAAAAATAAGATTTACACTTTGGTTATGTATAATTATGTTATTTAGCTTTGATTTTCTGTTTCGTTGAAGATTAGGGTTTTGAAAATTTTATTTTGGGTTAAGCTTTCATTTGGAAGTACAATTAAGAGCTATGGAAACACTCCTTTTACTACAGAACAAATGCCTAGTGAAGAACTAGAAAACTGATATCTTCAGTTGATCTCAGCCCAAAAAGATAAAACATGAGCTGCTGTGCTTCTCTTTTGAGAATCCTAAAGTTGCACCACATAGTTCCCTTTTTTCTTATTTAATTATTTTTCTCTTTTCTCCTCTTAAGGACTTTTATTTTGTACAATGTAGAGATCTCAGCTTCAATAACCTCACCGGATAAAGTCTGACGTCATTTGTACCGGAAAAAATAGATTTCCTGTAAGTTGATGTGGTAAACATTTTTATTTCTTTCATATATTTCTTGGAAGTAAGCTTCTGAGTAGTATGATATTTGTCATTTTCAAATTGTCAACGTGCTTGACAGGAAAAAAGCTCACTGGATATGTTCGTCAATGGCTTCTGGGAAGAAACAAGAACGTGTACGTCTATTTTCACTACATTTCTTTTTCAGCTTGAAGTTCTGCTCCAACCCAAAGATTTCATGTTTCAAAAGTTTCAAGAAAAAAGAAAAAAGAACAAAGAAAAAACAAATCCTAATTCAATAACTTCATAGATGAGAGATATTTTGAAGTTTTGTCATCGGTTGTCTTTATATATCTTTCTTATAACAACTTCACTTGGGAAAGCTCAAGTCCAGTTGAATGTTCTCGAGGGAGTGTGTATTGAAGATGCAGAGAGTGTGTTTCAATGGAAATTCTCCTCAATTTTATTACTATGATTTGATGTCTAATATTTACTGACTGTATACACAAATGAAGGAATTACAGTATGCTAAAAATAGAAGAATACAAATTTGTTGGCTAGAATTCTGCTACACAGATTATGGTAATCAGTGGTACTAGTTTTAGTAAGAATCTGCATGATTGTAGGCTGGGATTCTAGTGAGTTTGCTAAAGGGTAATTTGCTTTGATAAACCCCCTCAAAATTGAGCTGTCATCAGCAAGCAATTTTGCCTCTGGGGAGTTCAGTTCGTTGCCGTGAAAGAGGCTTCGTCATTAAATCAGCCAGCTGGTCTTGAGTGTGCACATGCCTGACTTGAAGAGTGCCCATTTGAACCAGATGGCGAAGGGGAGTGGAGCTTGAAGTGTAGTTACTGAAGAAAGGAATGTATCCGCATAGTTTCAGAGGCTGCAGTAGCAGGGGCCCTGTACTCAGCTTCAGTTGATGATCGTGTAGTGGCACGTCATCTCTTTGAGCTCCATGAGATGGGATTGGAGCCTACAAAGGTGATGTATACTGAAGTTGCGGTTCGATCATCAAGGTTGCCTACCACAGTCAGCATCAGAAAAGGCCAGCAAGTTAGCTTCAGTCCATGGAAGATGATTTGCTTTAAGTAGTGCAGCAGCCTCTAAGTTGTTGTCCAGTGGGTTTGAGTTGGTTTTTGCATGAATTGGGACAGCTTATTCACAGCGAAAGAGATGCCTGGTCGAGTGAGGGAGAGGTATTGAAGACTTCCCAGAACCCTTTCTGTATTCAGTGCTATCAATGGAAGCAGTACCATCATGGAGCTTGAGAGGTAGGCTTGTGGAAAGAGGGGTGCGAACTTCTTGAGCACCGTTCATCTTTGTATTATGCAATAAATCATGGATGTACTTATGCTGGGAAAGGAAGATGCCATCCCGAAGGGGTAGGACTTCCACTCCTAAGAAATAATGTAGTGCACCCGTATCCTTCAATGAAAAATTTCCAGCCAAGTTGGTCAATAATGGAACACACAAATCTGGACTTGTTGCCAGTCATAACAGGGTCTTCCACATATACTAGAAAGTAGCATATAGTGCTATCATAAGTACAAACAAACAGAGATGAGTCTGCTTTTGAATTAGCAAAACCAAATTGAAGTCGAGCATTTTTCAGAGCCGAATACCATGCCCGAGGGGCCTGTTTGAGAGCATAAATAGCTTTGTTGAGTTTACAGGCATGATCAGGTTTAGATAAATCTTTAAAACCCGGTGGTTGGAACATGTAAATTGTCTCACTAAGTTTCCAATGTAGGAAAGCATTGTTCACGTCCATTTGACACAAATCCCCCCCATTCATCACAGCAATTGACAAAACAATTCTAATGGTGGTTGGCTTAATGACAAGGCTGAAGGTCTCCTTGTAATCAACTCTCGGCCGTTGGTGGTAGCCTTTAGCCACAAGTCTGGCCTTAAACCTGTCAATGGTTTCGGGATGTTTGGTGACAGAATACCTTGTAGATTTGGTTCATGGAACGAGTGGTCATGTTGTGGGTTCTGGAGGTGGGATGGCGGGGAGGCGGTTCCAAACAATGAGCTAAGCTATTACCTAGGGCTGAAGGTGGGGCGGCAGTAGAGTTCTGATTGGGCAATAAAACAGGGGAAGTGGAGGCCCCGAGGGTACAGCATGGGAATCCAAATTCAATGGAAAAGATAAATCAGCGGATGGAGAGAGACAAGGAGTACCTGGAGTTGCAGTGACAATGGTGATAACATCTTCCGGTGGCACTGATGGCGAAGAGAGCATCACGGGTGGCACGGGGACAGGAGATGAGTGTGGAGTCTAGACTCTAGAGAGTATCAGGGGAGGATGGTGACCTGGAGAGGAATGGGTTTCTGTTAATGGCTTTTGGGCCTTAAAATATAGATACGACGTCTTTTTGGATCAAGACACGCGGAATGGGCTTCTGGCCACAAAGAGCCTTGTAGGGGGTTTTATTTTGGAGTAACGATGCGGGTTGATGATTTATATAAGACACGCGGAATCGGCATCAATCAAGAAGCAATGTGAGGCGACGACGATGTCGTTTTGAGACGACATTTTATTGAGGGGTGTGTGTAGCAGGGGTAAAATAATTAATACCATGTCTAGAGAAAAAAGATTTTAAGCTAAAATATTCACCATTATAAGAGTTAGCATAATAATTGTGAAAAAAATTAAAAAAAACTATAAAACCAATATTTTTCTTAAAAAAATTATGTTGAACAATGATACTGTGAAATAAAATAAGGCAAAAAAAAATTATTAATCCGTGTTAATTTTTCAAATATATAATCTAGATCATTAGACTATAAATACCTTAAAAAAAAATGAAGTTCAATTCTCATCAACTCAATCGTTGAAGAATAAAACAACGGGACAAAATTAATTGCACAAAAAAATCTAAAATAAAAAAAAAATAATTAAAAAAATAAGGGTGAAATAAAAATAAATAAATAAATAAATAAAAGGGAAACCAAATATATTTAATTAGAGGGTTAAATTTAAAAGAAAAAAACAAAATTTGAGAAAAAAAATCAAAAGAATGAGCATTAAATTGAAAAAAAATACACCATAAACTTAGACTGAACGATAAAATTAAAAACCATAAAAATTTAACAAAAAAACTAAGAAAACAAATTAGAAATAAAAAAATAAAATTAAAATTAAAAAATATATGACAAGTAGTAATTCAAGGAATACATTAAAAACAAACAAAAAATTCATAAAAGACCAAGAAAAAAAATCAAAAAAATAAAGATAAATTAAAATATAAAAAATAAAGAGTAGGAACATATATATATATATATATATATATATATATATATATATATATATATATAAAGAAAAAAAGCAGGATAGCAAACCATCACCAATTAAATCGTAAGAATCTTGAATCATTGCTCAAATATTTTTCCATTTCTCCTATTTCCTAGATATTAATGAAGAATTTAGCATCTTGAGGCTTCTTTTTCTCCCTTATATTCATGTCTGAAACAAAACTTTCCATGCTCTGCTTCAAGAAATCAACGTGAGTTTATCTTTCCGGCCTAACATCTATAAATGCAACATTGGTTTCTTTTAGTTGGACAAAATGCATTTTTGTTCCTCAATGTTAATTACTATACGAGTAAATATTTCTACATCTGAATCCTTCTTCATATTTTCAACATTTATCATAACATTATTTCTAGAGGATCATTTTCGGTTCGATTCAGTTTTTATAAAAAAAATAACCAAACCGAATTTTTTTTAAAAAAACCGAAACCGGTTCAAACCAATTGGTTTCGGTTCGATTCGGTTTTTTAGAATAAAAACCGGTTCAAACCGGTTTGGCTCGGTTTTTCCGGTTTGGATCGGTTTTGGCTCGGTTTTTTCAGTTTAGGTTCGGTTCGGTTTTTTCAATTTCAGGACTTATAAAACCGAAACCAAACCGAACCGGTCGGTTTTTTCAAAATTCTAATCGATTTAATCGGTTTTTTTTATGGTTCGGCTTTTTCAGTTATTTTTTTCTGATTTTTTAATTTAATTAGTTTTTTGTTTTACTCCCCCCTAATTATTCCTACCAAGATGATAAAGAACTATGCATGAGGTGCTTCATGGACGATGACAGAGGCGGATGCTTATACTGAAGCCAACATGTCTGCTATATCCAATGTATCAACTGACAATGCACGTCTCTATATATACACAACAGCACGTGTTTTTCTCCCCTCGCTCTCACGTACTATGCACTTTGCCTCGTGACTGAGAATTACACTGTAAAACTTCAATTTTCTGAGATTATTTTCACAGATGACAATTCGTTGTATAGTATTGGGAACCGTCTATTCGATGTTTATATCCAGGTAACCAAACTTTTTCTCGTGATTCTTGAGAAATGACGCCGGAATTGTATGTCCACACTTGCTTGCTAATCATTACTAGCGATGAATCTGTGCATATTGGGAAAGGTGGTTCTGAAAGAATATGACATTGAAGACGAGGCTGGTGATGCTGGCATAGCCCTTGCAAAGACATTCATTGCAACAGTAACACATCATTCTTTAAAGATCCGCTTGTATTGGGCTGGAAAAGGGACAACTGGGATTTATGGTTAGATTCAACGTTCATCTTGACTTTAATTGTCATCATTCTACTCGAACGTTGAAAGATCGAACTTGAAAAAATCCCGATGCTGTAACTGTATAAACCATTCCCCATAAAAGAGAACTTTGTTTCTGGTAGTTTCTTCCAATGAGGTCCGCTTTGGTGAAGTAGCATATTTAATGTTTGTCCATCTCCATTCCAATCGTTTGTTTCATCTGAAAGATGTAAACAAACACTTGATGCGAGCATCTATGACACTTGTATTTGCTCATAGACTACCAAATTAATTAATCAATTCTCTTAACTTAATGTATTTTTCTTTGAAGATTTGAAATATTGTCTATGAATTCGCTAACTCTTAAACACTTTCCTGTCAACTAGAATTACTCTGTTCAATATTCTCTCTCTTAAAGATACTGAAAACAGAACAGAACTTTTTCCATGACATTTAAGTCTGAAAAACAGGGAAAAACGCAATGTTCAGTCGCTATCTGGTGTATGGGTTGGTGGTGGCAGGGCTGCGTGTTGGTTTCTTCAAGGATAATCCATGCTGTCATTAGCGAGCCGAATTGCTCCTCGGCAACCTCTCTGTCATGATAATTGCAGATGTTCGATCTGATAAATGCATCTTGCCTACGCAAAAAAATGTGCAGCACACGTTTTCTTCAATTATGGATAAGAAATTATCCCCTTTTTCTTTTTCTTATTTTTTCCGAGAAGAAATAGTGATCCATCTTAAAGGCCTTCAGATTTCAACTCATGAAGGGATGCATCCATATCTCAGGAATTAACATTAATGGTGGAGGGATAACTTTTAATTGCCACTGATTTCTTGACAAAACGCACCGTACTAAGCTGTCGTTAAGCCGCTACTTATGCGCACCGTTTCAATAAATTGTAATTCTCATTACCGGGAAGGTTGTCAAGTCAGCACCGTCTCCTGCTCTGCCTAAATATACCGGCAGTTGCAACAGAATGGGCATGCAAAAAATGAATGAGAACTGCTGTGGATTCCCTCTCTTCTCCCCGTCTTTCTCTCGCTCCCTCTCTCTCCTTCTCTGTCTTCAACACAGATTGGAGGATTCTTAATCGGGTTGTTACCTCTAGATCGTGATCTTATACAAATGTGATGTATGCAGGAATAATATTGGTCTTTAAATGGTTTTATTTCTTAAATAAATCAAAGAATTTAAGTTAATCTCTTTTCTTTCTTTTTTATAAAAAATCTAATAGACTACTTTATCCGTCCCAAAGTATTTGAGCAACTAATATTTATATACAAAAGATACATATTCAAAAAAGACTCGAAAAAACATGTAACTTATTTAATATATTTAATTAAGGGTCTATTTCATAACTCTATATGCTTTTGAACTAAACCAGTAATTTTTTTCCCAAAACTCAAAAATTAAACAGTCTTCTTGAAATCTAATTCATAAAAAAACAAATAATAAAACTTGGTAATAATGAACTAAATAACCCTCAATTATTCATCAAACAAATATGAAAAAGCTAATATTACAGCTAGGGACCAATCTAGAATTTTAGTAGGTTTTTAGGGGTCAAATTGAAGGAGCAAACAAAAAATATTATAAATTCATAACTATACTAGAAGTTTGCCCATAATTCCTCATTCTCAATTTTGTCCATAATATCTAATTATGCTGGAATTTTTATCAAAATTTTAGGAGTCAAATTGTAATTTTCTCAAATTAGAGAACTAAACTGAAAATGTCATAAATTCATAACTATACTGGAAATTTGTCCATAATTCATCCTCAATTCTGTCTAGAATTTCTAATTATGCTCAAAGGACCATTTTATAATTTTTCAAAATTCAGGGACTAAACTGTAATTTTTATAAACCATAATTTTTATCTAAAATCTTCCACAATCAACTAAATAACTCATTACCCATAATAATTTACCCATAATATTCAAATCAATTCATAAATATTACATTAAACTTATTTTCTCTTACTGTCTTTTCCTTCCTTTATCTTTCCCTTATTCCTCTTCTTCTTCTTCTTCTTTTTCTTTTCTTCTCTCTTGCCGGTTCTCACTCTCAATTTTCAGATCCCTTTTTCTTTTTCTTTTTTCTATTTATACTTAAAAAAGTTTTCTTCAATTACCACAATACTTCTTATTCATTTAATCTACTTTTAAACATTTTTCTATTCACTTTTATTTTCAAAACATTACACACTGGAACTTTGAATACTGGGAAATCTAGCATTTCTTCCATTCCAAGCAAGCTAATGACTAAAGGAAAGCATCTTTTTGCAATTTCTATTTCGATTGAACACCATAACCTCTTAGCAGCAGGATGGATGAAAAAATAAATCATATGTATCCATGCTCTCCTGACTACTTGGAACACCTTGCTTAAGACATCAGGAGATCAAGATATTTAATATGAAATTCAACACAAGCTGATGATCCCAGTTCTTTGCCAAAAGCAAATAGTAACAGGGAAGTCATTAGTGAGCCGAATTGCTCCTCTGATGCGGGACAAAAAATAATAAGAATTAAAGCAAGAAAAAAAAGAAGCTAAGAAGAAAAGGCTAAGAAGAAAAAGCAAAGAAAGAAAAGAAAGGGGATTGGAGATATGTAAAATCTGCAATTTTTCATTAATCATCAAAAGCCCTTTAACATCTAGAAAAGTAGGGTATTAATACTAAAACCCTAACTAGAATAAAATATCCAACAATAATTAAATCAAACCCAACAAATAAAGCCAAATTAATAAAACTCAACTAAAAGTTCATATAAATTAAACCCAAAAACATAAGCTAAAACCCAATTTCTCAATGGTTTGGGCTATCCTCCATCGTCTATGATTATACAATGTTTCTGGTTCGGTGTCCCCATCAATTTTCCCAAGGTTGAAAAAACTCGACCCCGTCGAGTATAGGTCAAGGTAGCTCCGATAATGCTCTCAAAGATAATGATCAAGCTGTTCTGATGTCTCTCTGATAATCCAAGTATAGTCTGAATCTGGTCGTCGAGGCCATATACTGGGATTTGCTGAAGTTCATCATCCCTGGTAAAAACAACTTGTGCATTCAAAACAGCATTAATATGTTCCTTTTATGCCAAAGATATGGATAATGAGATAGGGGTATCAAAAGAAGCATTAGGGATATGTTGTATTTTATAAATACTGAGGTCTTTCATGTTAAAAGTAGAGCTAATATCAAAGTTTAATAGCAATTTAATGACATAATTATTTGATTTAATCATTTGCAACACTTTGAATGGTCTAGCACTACTTACTTGCAATTCATGATCGGTTTCCAAAGGACACCGTTCAAGTCTAATCTGTATCATGAAATAATCTTCAACATTAAGTGCATGATGATACTTAAGTAAATCAGCTCGAAATTTGTGTTGTTCATATTGCTCCTCTGATGCGGGACAAAAAATAATAAGAATTAAAGCAAGAAAAGAAAGAAGCTAAGAAGAAAAGGCTAAGGAGAAAAGGCAAAGAAAGAAAAGAAAGGAGATTGGAGATATGCAAAATTTGCAATTTTTCATTAATCATCAAAAGTTTCTTAACATTTAGAAAAGTAGAGTATTAATACTAAAACCCTAACTAGAATAAGCGATTGGGCTTATGACCCACTAAATAAAATACCCAACAATAATTAAATCAAACCCAACAAATAAAGTCAAATTAATAAAATTCAACTAAAAATTCATATAAATTAAACCAAAAAACATAAATTAAAATCTAATTTCTCAATGGTTTGGACTATCTTTCATCATGTATGATCATACGCGTTCGTAAACAATATTTCTGGTTTGGTATCGCATCATCCTCAGCAACATCACTGTCATGAAAATTGCATATGTTCGATCTAACAGTAGAATCAATGGTTGAATAAAATTTGTATAGTGGTTTCGAGGAGACAGTGAAAATAATAATGGCTTAATGGACAAACAAAGCCCCCTTTGTATGGTAGTTTCCAGGAGACAGTGGGAGTAATAATTGCATATTGGACAAAGAATGCACAAGGGACTTGCCCTATTGTTTTATTTCTTTAGAGTAAACGGGTAACTATCTATTCCTCCTTCATGTTAATCAATTAATTGCCTGTACTTTCCTTTATGAGATCAGCTGTTACTGACAGACTAAAAATAAATTTGCAGTTCTGATGAAATTAAAACAACAAAATAGGATTGTTCCTTTTTTATGCTGATATAGGAAATGCGTAATTTCCCTAAGTAGCATACGTGTATCCATGCTAGCAGCTGACCCGAGCAGTACTGTTATTTCTGGCCAAGTGATTTTCTTCGAAGTTTCGATCTTCATTAATTGTTCTGGCTTTTTAATTAAAAAAGTACATAACACTGTTGTTTTAGCATCTAACAACAGTAGACTCAAGGATTTGAAGCAGTGTAATGTGAACAATAAAGCAGAAAGTGACATAAAGTTGTAGCTTCCTGCCAATTTCTATTGCAATGACTTTAATATATTTGGTGTTTGATTATCAAAAACAAAAAAAACATATAGGCCCCATTACTTGTCTTAGGCTGGACCACAGGTTTTCTAGCTTTTGCAATGTGTTCCACAGGTTAAACTTTCTAGATCTGCAAAAAGCTATGGAAAATTACCAAAGCATCCTCTTTTCTTTTCTTTTCATTTCCATTTCACATTCATTTCTCATTCAATTCATCCTAAGTTACCAAAG